>Ga0247810_10000017_pt1 | contig 301657 bp, 272 predicted proteins | sample UWRJL119311C1_FD_179918 | JGI IMG/M metagenome (GOLD analysis project Ga0247810, IMG submission 179918) | Plant litter microbial communities from Arlington Agricultural Research Station in Wisconsin, United States - UWRJ-L119-311C-1 | ecosystem: Environmental > Terrestrial > Plant litter >...
CCTGAGCTGCATTATGATTCAAATACAAGTGATAAGTTCCTTGGTCTTATCAAACACTATGATGTAGAATTTGGGCCTTGGTGGCTAGAGGGAAAGTGCCATTGATTGTCTGCCGTAACATTCCATCTATTTTCAAGCGAGACTCCACTATGCAGGCACGGGAGCACTAGCATGGTTGTGCATCATCAGTCAAGCTGACCCTGAACTTGGCAAGGAGCTTCAACATCAGTCTTAAGGTCTTATCTACTCCTTCAACCAACATTTCTCTTCGAATAGGCCTTTCATACGACTCCATAACTCTCCTGATTCAAATTCAAAGCCATGCCTTTCGAGCCTTCCTCTCTACCTTCAGTCCGATCTGTATTATCATTTGCAAGCGGACTCTTTTCTCAAATTCCACTTCTGGGAACAGCGCCTCCAAATACATACCGACCATACGGGGATGCACCAAGCTGCCCAACTGATAGCCCACTTTCATGCCACAATACTACCTCTGCTCCTGATAGCTGTTGCTTTATCTACCCTGGAGGTCAGCTTCTGTCCACACAATTTTGGGATACACGCCCAGCGGTGGGACCCGCCGATAGTTGGACCTTACATGGGCTTTGGTACGATTGAATGATTTTGGGCTTGATTCTGTGTTTGGGCTAACTAGAGGATCTACTTATTAGGCCCGATCTTTGTGATGGGAGATACCCAACATTCTGTACCGAAGCTCCGCGGTATTTCAATATTACCCAGGTTCTCACTGAAGCTAAACAAACTGAGCTTCTAAACGATATGATGACCTACTGGCTACCAAATAGAGGCTCTGCGGAAATATTCTGGCAGCACGAATGGAACAAGCATGGAACTTGTGTAAATACACTAGCTCCTAGCTGTTACGGCGAAGCATACAAAGTCGGAGATGAGTTGGTAGATTTCATGGGGAAGGCCATGGAAGTTTTCAAATCACTCAATACCTATAAGGCGTTGGAAGTAGCAGGCATACTTCCAACAACAAGCAGAACGTACACCTCTGCTGAAATCCAGGCTGCATTAACTGCCATCACTGGAAGCGAAGTGGTGCTTGGTTGCTTCAGGGGACAGTTAAATCAAGCGTGGTATTCATTCAATGTGAAAGGAAGCCTACAGTCTGGAGAGTTCGTTCCTACAATTCCAGCAGGAAAGGGTGGAAGAGGCACATGTCCAGAGGTGGGAATCAGATACCTCCCAAAGGACTAGAATATCAATATGTCTATCCAGCACTACGGACTATTGATTTTGAGTGATACATTACGTCGAGAAACTCCGTGCCCGTCTTCTACGAACAAGCATCTCCATTGATTTGATAACTGAAACATGAGGAGCAATATAGAGATAAAACTTCGAGACCAATCCTTTCGCGAGCACTTCAGAATACAGCAACTTGTTTCGTACCAGTGGCTTAGAACGAAGCTAGCGGCAGGTATTGGTCCGAAAACGTCCCATAAGGCTACTTCGAATCCCCTCTTATTTCCGTCAAAAGTGGCTCAGCATTGTTCATCATCTATCACGAGAAGCCACTGCTGCTGAGACAGCATTCACAAGTGTTCGTTGTGAGGCCCGATCATATTGATGAATAATGTTTCATCTGATTCTGGTCCAGCTGCTTTTGCTTGCAACAATCAAAGTAAAAGCCCAACCATGGATTCACTTTTCCACAACTTTATTACACGTCTGATGATTTTATAAGGTTAAGTATCAATTTGATTTGATTACTAAGTAAGGAATGAATAGTCAACATAATTAGTCGGCAGAGGAACGTCCAACAAGAAATGCGGAAATGTGTGCATCAGCACTAACTCACTCAACTCTCATCACGCATTATACTTCTATCACCGCTGTAATGCTTCCTATCAGCATTAAGATCAGTGTCGGTGTCAACAAGCAGCCCATCTACCCATTTTTGAATATTACTGTGTTCAAGACCATCCATTTCATGCTGGCCACCACAGCTCAGTCCCACTCCTTCATGATAAGCAGGTACTAGGGGCTGAGTTTTCATGCCAAAGACCCCTCTACTCTTGAGCCTTGCAGCTGGAGCGTGAATTTACTGGGACATGAATTTGGGGACTGTTTGAGGCGACTTTTCCACTCTCAATACCTTCTTCGGCGTCGGTTGTGATTTAGAGCCACTGTAACGCTCAATTTTGCGACGCCAGTACTTTTCAGAGTTTGGATTCTTCTGAAGATACAATTCCAACGCCTCGGGGTTATCGAGGAAGCAGTCGCTGGTCATATGGCCGTGGGAATTGCATCTTAAACACTTGGGCAACCAGGAATTGATTTTGGATTTTGGAGCTTGCTTTGTCACAAGCTTCTGAGTTTCAGGATGGACCATTGCGGCGTTTAAGTGAAGAAGACTTCTTATTGTTTGTGATTGATATGTTGCAAAGACAATCTGTTTCCAGAGCTAGTAGGTAATATATGGAGAAGATGGGCAGTGAAATGTGACTGGATATGGCTGTTCGCACTAATGTAATTTGCTTGTTCAGGACCCATACACCGTGTATGGTAGAAGAGTTCGCTATCTGGACACTGATTTGAACAATCCGCAAACAAAGCAACTTTGTGAACTCCCTTGGAAGTTTAACAAAGAAACTTACAGTACGTAGGGAATAGCTTGTAAAGGCTTAAAGAAAGTTTTTGTATTGAGTAACATATATTTGAATGGATTTGAAACCCTTTACATTAATATCGGTTATGTCTTAGGCATAAGATGCTGTCATCTTGTCCAAAGTCGGACTGTGTATTGTACGCGAAAATTAATTTCCTGCTATCTTAGTATCTTATCAAAGCAGGAGTCTTCCCAACCAACTGCATAGAGTATACCGTGATCTAAGATGTATGCGTTATCACATAGTACCAATAGAGCTCAACCATTAGTACTTGTCATCTCGAGCAAGGAATCAACCAAGTCTCCATGATCTTTGCCCAGAGGATTCTCGAAAGATAGCGTAGTGGCTCAAAATGGCGATGGCCCACCCAGACATATTCCATGAATAAAATAAGCAGGTTATATTAGGAGAGAACAGGTTCATTGTCTATGAGATTTGTAAAAACTACAGAAAGCAAACACTGTGGTAAGTGGTTCGTCTTCAAATTGGCTGATACAGAGGCCACGACTGAAGTACGAATTCGTTTCTCTTATCGAGACCATCGTTCAACTAGTTGTTCTTTATGAATATTCCTTGCTGTTAGATTTTGCAAGTCAGCAATGTCCAGTTTGTCTTGCACAGTCTGAAGATCTAGCTCAAAATTTGCCATATTAGATTGAGTCTCCGAATCTAGCAGCCGCACTTTATTATACGCAGAATCAGATAGAAGCGAGTCCCGGAGCAACTGTAGAGTCAGAAAAGAGTCCAATAGATACGTAGATATGGAAGATTCAGTCGTGAACTGCAAGGTTGCGGCATGCCCCTCCAGTTTTCTCATTCGATCTGAAAGTGCTCTCTCGAGTTCTTCGATTCGTGCTGCGTCTGTCGTTGAATTGATAGATTGAGATACGCCGAGATTACGGAGCAGTTGCTGTTCTGGATCTTCAGCTGGCCCAGATGAACGACGTCCTCTTGCTCGTACTTGAATGGTGCTGGCGGATGAACGTCGTCTTCGATGATTTGCTTTAATAGGACTTGTAGGGACGTCTTCTTGAATCGCATCTACTAGTTGGAGCTCGCGTTCTGTTTCATCTAGCACAAACTTAATTGCCATCTTATGAGACTGATGCTCCTCGGCCTTCTCTAGCATAACTTTGAGCCGGCTCACAAGGACACTCAGGCACTCATCGATCTGACAGACATTAGAAAGAAGACAGGGCTTAAGAATGGTGGATCCTACATATCTAACAGCCTTAGCTGTCCGATCTTGGACTAAGCCACTCCGGGAAGATATTTCTCGAAGAGCTGGCTCTAAGTATTGCTGCTCTGTAGACATCTGAGCCACTGGCAAGATCTCTGAGTACAGAGATTCTAGCTCTTCTTGTAGTTCGGTAACTTCTTTGCTATTACTTTCCACATTAGTGGATTCACTGGTATCTCTCAATGTTTCAAGGTAAATACGATCAAGCTTAGTTCGAATAGATTCTACAGTATGCTTTATCAGTCTATGTGAGGTTAGTGATATTCCAGCCTATGCGCCAAATAGAATATACCTCGCACAAAGCTCTCTAATGCTTGAGACAATCTCTTCATCATGTTTCGGGGGATCAAGGTCACCCGCGAGCTTTTGTAAACTGTGCAGCAGCTTATCGTCCGATTTCAAAATTGCTTCTAAACTTTGCTTCATATTACTTTCAGAAATTTTCGATTGCTGTCTTTGATCTGATATTTGATACTTCAGACTTTGGGCGAGTTCTTCAACCTGTTTTGATTAGCGCCAAAAACCAGAAGAACGATAACTGTGCAAAACTAAGTATTTCATGATTCAGGTATCCTAGATCACTTGACCCTGCTGAAATAGAATTATAACTAACTAAATCCCTCCTTGGAGCATAACTTACTGAAGAAACAGCCTGATCCTTTTCCGTACTCCACTTCCTTAACTGACTCTTTTCAGACTGAATACGAGCTTGGTCATTTCTAGATTTGTTCTTGATAAGCGTATTCATAGCATTTTGCTGAAGTCTTAGACTTTCAGTCTGCTTTTCAATAGCTGCTGTCGAGCGTTTCAGTTCCTCCACAGCATCTTGAATTTCGTCTTGTTCAAGACCTCGAATTGCAGTAAGATCATAAGCTGAAGCTATAGCCTCCACCTCTCCATTTCTAACCAGTGTTGCATATCTAAAATTAATTAATTAGAATTCTAATAAGGGCAAAAAATCCATACAAGGTAGCCTCTTCTTTGGTTAATATAGTCTCAGGGGAAATATATTCTTCAACCCAGGCGCGAACAGCGGTCTGGCTTTTTGGATCGTTGAACGCTCGTTTCAATAAACTTTCATCGACTGAGATATCGTGGTCACGTACGACCTCTAGTAGATAATTGTAAGATTGGTCACTCATGACGACTAGATATATGGATACGTGACTCTGGAAGTGTGTGTTTTTGTTTGTTCAAGAAATGGTGCCAGTCAAGAATAAGCCAATGAGAGACTTATTATCGACCCATAATTAATACACCCACCCCTCCCCACAAGAAGCCGAGGGTGACTTCAAGTTGGGTTCATCGCGAAGCCAGTGAAAGTGCCTTTCGGAAGAAAATAATAATGCAATGACTGCAAGCAGCATACTGTTGTATGATTGGCTCGAAGCCTTCAAACTCGTAAATACTCTACAAATACACTGTGTCAATATGAACTCTGCTAATGCAAAATTATCCCTAGGTCGGCCGTTTGTCATGGAACAGGAACCTCGTTTCATGGTTATACGTACCAGTTGGAATTCTAATCATACTCCTGGCTTGCTTTGGGGTCAACTCTCTTATTGCACTAAGCTCAATATCTTTTCCTGCGTCTGTTGCTGTTTTAATATGTCTTTTCTTTGCATTAATACTGAGCAACTTCACTATCGGAGACCGAAAGACAAGGGCTTTGGTTAATGTGATTGATATTCCTGTATGTTGAAACCTAAGAGTTTTTTTATGAAATCTGATTTGTGGTAAGGCTGGATTTGCCCTGCGCTATATCAGCATTTTCTTCACTCCGTCGTTAGTTGCCCATATCTTCTAACAGGAAGTTCAACGCTTAAATGACTTTGCAGATTCGTGTTATTACCATTGAGTCCGTCCATAGGCGGGATAGAAGTAGCAAAGATTATAGCAGTTTTTCGTAAGTCCTCTTGATCCATACTCTCTGTCCATTTTACCACCGTTTATAACCCTTCAAACTTGCCAGTTATCGGGTTTGTGGTCATGTTAGCAGTAACTGCATACATAGTACGTGGTCTACAACTCATGCTAGGCTCTTCTAAGAAGGCATTGCACGAGAGAGCAGAAGAGATGGGGAACGAAGCGGATGGGATTCCACTCACAGATAGGGATAGACAGAACTCAGACGTTGTCCTCCTAAATGCCGAGGAACCTTCAGGAACAAGCACACCACTCTTCTTACCCGAAGACTCAGTCAATAACCTCATCGTCCCTCAAAGAGCTCAAGACCCCTCTCTTATTCGAGGAACAGGCGGCCCCCCTGAAACCAATATTTCCATAGCAAACACCATAGCATCTCGTGAGGTCACACAAACACCACTGCCTCTCACTCGCCCCCAAAGATGGGCATTCTTTATAAACTCCAATTTTGATAGATTAACCTACACCATCCTCTTCATCTTCGTGGCCCTCCCACTCTACTACACAACAGGCTATGCCATGCCATGCCACCTGACCCTCAATATCCTGACGTACTTTTTCGCCATAGCGTTGCCTCCCAAATGCAAACAGTTCTTGCACCCTGTGCTTGTATCTTCCTTCATTACCGTTCTAGGAATATGGATACTTGGCCTCGTGCGAGGAGATAGCTTACTTAAAACTTTGGCATCATATAAAACAGGTACTACCTACCTCAAACTTTGGCGCAGCGAGAAGCACCTTCCTCTTCCTGGGGCGGGCGATATATTCAGCTCCGTTCTCGATGCTAGCATTGTAGCTCTCGCATTGCCAATGTATAACTACCGCTCAGAACTCAGGCGTCACTTCCTCGCCATCGTCATACCCAACGTAGCAATTTCTATCGCATCACTTTTTGGGTATCCCGCCTTATGCTATGCGATTGGGATCTCATCGACTAGGAGTCTAGCATTTGCGGGTAGAAGCTTGACTTTAGCCTTAGCGATTCCAGCTGTAGAGAATCTGAGAGGCGACGCAAATACTGTGGCTGCAGTTGCAATCATGAGTGGGATTCTGGGGGTGTTAATTGGGCCGTGGATGTTGAAAAAGCTAAATATTCCTGAAGGTTAGTTCCCTTTTGTTGATTCGGAGTGGTGCACTAATCGTTGCAGATGACTACGTAACTAGAGGTGTTACACTTGGAGGAAATTCGTCCGCTATTGCAACGGCATTGCTATTAGTATCAGATCCTCGCGCTGCAGCTCTTTCCAGTCTGTCAATGAGCTTGTTTGGAATTATAACACTCGCGTTGACATCAGTACCACCAATAGTTCAAGCAGTTCAATCTTTAGTTGATTTGTAAATGTAATTCTTGTGTGGCAAGTTTATCTAGTCATGGATACCCTTATGAAGGTCATACAGTTTTGAACAAAAAATGAATCAAGGGTCTAGTATCAATCATTTGATCGTCCTGATGACTATCTATCCCTTGAATCATATTGACCATCAAGCCTACCGTGCTCATCAAGTCATAAAGCCATTATAATCGAAGTATCTTATTCAAGTCTAAGCACTGGTATTAGCATACTGAGAATTGCATAGTAGGCATGCGAAGACTTGACAACCGTAGCCTTGATCATGTCTCTAAACACAATCATAAGATCCACCAGAGGCTGCTAGTGCTCTGATAATTTCTAAAGTCCAATTCGGCTGAGATGTACGGATGATGTGATACAATTCCCAAAGAAAAGATTTCAAGGTCAAAATGGCCTTGCTATCTCTGGAACAATTTCAATGTACCATATCGCCTGGTACAATAACAAGCTGAGGTGAACCCAAAAAATCGACTCGAGCGCTGACTACCTCTGATGGTGTACAGAAATAGGAAAGAAACAGGAATCTTACCTCTCAATCAGATGCAGTCCCGAGGCAGTTTCAACCACACCGCTGACTTCTCCTGGCTTAAGTTGGAAGGCGGCTTCCTCAAACTCCTTCTGCATATCACCCTTTCCAAAAAATCCGAGATCTCCCATCTTTCTTGCGCTGCTACAATCTGACTCCTCCTTAGCAAGCTCTCCGAGTGACTTCTGTCCCGCCCGAATGCGTTGCTCGTGTCCCAAAATGATACTCATAGCCTCTTCCTTTGTCCGAGTGATGTTGTTCTATATCGCCTGTTAATCCAAAATATCCATATGCCTCACCACTGAACACCTACTTCACGCCAACTGCTTGGGCGTCGACTATCCTTGTGCTTGACCAGCAAATGGCTTGCGCGGATCTTGCCTGCGACCGGGTTTCCGTTTGCTCCAGCAGCTACCTGGGCAATTTCACCAGCGCTGTGGTTCTCCGCCATAAATTTCTTGAGCTTCTCAGTGTCACTGCCCGCAGGAGGCTCCCATCTGGACTGCTTTTGTGCCTCATTGAAGTAGTAAGGTAGGTTCTTTGAGTTTGAGTGGCGGACTTCCCAGCCACTTGGTAAACCTGTATCAGCCTTGAGATGACATTAGCTAAGGGCAACGCCAACATGGTAACGGGAGTGCTATCGGGCAGGTCAAAATCATGCTTTGGTTAGGGTAAAGCTTACCATGATATGAGGTATTGCTGGTGTATGCAGAACAGGGAGCTGAGAGCTGAGAGCTGAGATGTGTATGGAGGCTTGATGGTTAAGATCCGATAAGTTGTCAAGTGTTGCACAAGAGGGTAGTTGTATGCGGTAGGTTAAGGTTTGTATTCTCGGAAGTCAGGGAATAGCTCTTGAATTGCTCTGCAAGGAACGAGGGTCAAAAGTGGATTCATTCAACCAGATGGTGTGAGGTCAGGAGGCCAATTCAATCACAAACAAAACAAACAACCCCGCCTTTGGCGGTGCCTGTGAATTGGCGGAGCTGGGAGTACGCTAACATAGCAACCCAGCACCACGGCTCCGCCATGAATCACAAACGTGACTAAACCACTTCCGGTTCGTCTTTTGACTTTCGCCTTTTGCCTTTCATCCCATCCCATCCCATCCCATCTTATAGAAACCACATCGCGCTCAACGATACTTTCGGCCCTGACCAACTACCTCCCGCCAGCCACTCAAACTGTCCACGAGGTGATAATCGTCATACGCAAATAACCCCCCCCAAAAACGAACGGCCCTAGCTAGACCTTCGCAAGGCGAGTCTACTTGAGCTCTCATTCATATTTGTCGCGAAGCCGAGATCGATTTTCAAACTCGACAAACATGGCATCCCCAGCTTCTAGCTCTGGCGATGGCCCCAAGAAGAACGAACAAATCACCTTCCGATTTTGCAGCGAATGGTGAGTCTATGACCTCCCCAGCCTTGTCAAAGTTCACTACTGACTCTTTCTTAGTTCAAACATGCTTTACCCCAAAGAAGATCCCGATACCCACCGACTTCAGTTCGCCTGTCGTACCTGCACATTCTCCGAGGAGGCTCAATCTGCGTGTGTATTCCGCAACGAACTTAATAACTCCGTAGGAGAAACCGCCGGTGTGACCCAGGATGTGGGATCTGACCCAACTGTGGGTTTACCTCTCTGTTTGCTGTGTGGTTGTGTTGTTATGTGCGAGGGCAGAATGCCGAAAGTTGCAGCAGAGGATGAGATACGCCGGAGAGAGGCTGCAAAGATGCAGAAGCTTTGAGCGCCGGTTGGCAGTTTTCTCATTAACTTCTGCTGACATGTTTTCTTTAGCTCCCACGTTCCAACAAGGCCTGCCCAAGGTGCAAGACGGAGGATGCAGTGTTTTTCCAGTCGCAACAGCGATCAGCCGAGACAGGAATGGTAAGTAAACTCGAGAATGTTGGTATGAAGTTCCATAGGCTAATATCTTCCACAGAAAATATTCTATGTCTGTTGCGGGTGCGGTCATATTTTCCAGTGATACCCATGAATACTGATTAAGGCGTTATGATTCTATGGGGGCGTTAATGGAAGGATAGATGGGCATAGCATTTCGGGGGGTGTTTTTGGGTTCATTTCCGCAGAGGGAGATAGGTTAGATGGTTTATATCTTAGCTATCTCTAACTCAAGCAGAACTCGAGTTTATAGATATCATATGGAGCTTGATTCGAATCTTGTCGAATGTTGTTGAGGCTCAAATCTGGGTCTGGTGGCAAAGACGAATTCCCTACAAAATTTTACCCTCGCATGTTTATAGACAAGTTCATCAGTAATAATCAAGTATGTGTGTTTTGTTGCAAACATAATGCTCTCGCGATTTAATTTAGCTACAATTCGTATGCTGAAGTTTTACGCCTATTTTCTTGTGGTACTTCTCGAACATGATTCAATAATTCTAGTTTCGGGAGTGTACAAATGAAGCTCTCTCCTATTTATTTTCCTTCATCAATGATCCACTCGCCGTGACAGACAAGTAAGCTCCTCACTGTTATCATATTGATACACTTCGTGTTTATGAACAAGACACCCCTAACGCCTTTACTATGCTACAGCCGTGACCCTTTCGTACATTCTATTCTACAAATGCATCGGTGCCAATGACAATATCTTCGACCATTTCTGTTTCCTCAACTCAATGCCAACCACACCTAGAAATCATTAGTCTTATTCTGTCCACAGTCTAGTGTAGCATTTACTATTGAGTCTCGTTCCGATGGGCTCCCCGGTCTTGTTGATCAAGACACACGCATTGTCATCAAACTTGACCACGCTCCCATCCGGCCTTTGTAGCTTCTTCGCCGTCCGTACGACAACCGCATGTCTGAGATCTCCTCTACGCACTTTGTTCGCCGCTGATGTAGATACGCTGGCTCCCGGTCCTGTCTCTGGCCCGAAACTTCTTTGCTTCTGCACGACCACAATTATCCTGTCGCCTATATCCTGATCAGTCTTTACACTCAAACCCCCATTGAGCAAGTATCCTTACCGATTTTGGCATGTCGCTCCATCTTCAAGACCTTAACACACTCCACAATCGCTGCGCCAGAGTTATCGATGCAATTCAGCATCGTCTGCGGATATTAGATGCTGGTACGCTGTCCTATTAGGAGAGGGAATCACCTTTAGTTGAATCATACTGAGATCATGTCAGGGTGCGAGTCCTTCGCCGATTTTGTAGTCTTTGGTGATAGAATGGTTCGAGGTCTGAATTTCACCGTGCCTGATACGATAACGCCATAAAATTGTTAAAGGCACGGCTAAATCTAGCCCCCTTTTCAGCCTTGCGATTGAGGTTTGTATCCGAACTAAAGAGTAATATGAACATGATTATAAGATGTGAGGACTTAGGCTGATAGAAGGGAGTGGTTTGCTAATATAAAAACAAAATAATCCTTAGCTATTATGGCTATTCATCAAGCAGTTCACCAAGCTATGCTCATATATGAGTGCTCTTTTCTATATCAGATTAAATTACTGATAGTTCAAATATCCGTACCGTTAGCCGACCCTAGCCCCCATGTTTCCCTGCCACTCCCTTTATTGATGTTGGAGATCGAACAACAATAGTATACCTAGCGACAACACCTAGTGAACGACAATATGAACTGGATATAATGTTAGACCAATCGCTTGGCCTAATTGTCCTACCATGACTTCTTAGAATTCTATAATTTTCCTCTTATGTCCAACGGCACATTCTCTTCCAACAGTCTTTCTCAGCTGCTCAGCTTATCAGGGGTCTTGAAAGAGCACGCAAGTCTTCGCCTGGACAAGAGCACATCGAGGGGTTTTTGAAGCAGAGCAGAGTGCGGGAATTTGTTCAAAAGAACTTATCGGCGAATTGCGCGACGCATTTATTCATTCAATCACGCTGCCAAGTTCTAGGTTAGAGGAGAGAGACAAGCTCTTCCTGCGCCATTGCTCCTCAGCACCATACCGGAATCCGTCCATCGCATACAGTCGCATTATTATATTGACAGTCGCGATGCCTCCAAAAGCTCAATACCATAGGAAAGAGCGCCTTACTCTCGCCCAGCTCACATCGTATGACGATATCCTCACTGATGCATTGGTCGATCATGTTAGTTCAGGAACCAGGCGCACAAGGGCACCCACTTGCTGAGTTTTGACTAATTTATTGAGCAGGTCTACTTCTGGACATGTATTCGAAAGAACCGTCATGCGTACCACCCGTCTCGAGGGGTTCGAGAGGAGGATGTTGCCAAAATATTACAAGATCATGTCATTCTCGAAAAGAACCCAGCAAAAGCGGAAGATAAATTACTAGAGTTGGCGGGCTTAAAGAAATTCTCAGCTCAGCTAAAGTCAGAGAAAGAAAAGGACGATTTTCGAAAACACCTCCGGAAGTATATTAACATCTACTTACCCGATTGCCCATTTGAAGTTTCTACGACTAACCGATATACGGTGGTCACGCATGAGGCAGCAGTCACAGCAAGACGATTGATTAAGAAGGGGGAAGTTGTTAAGTATCTTTCTGGTGTTCAGGTTTTGATGACAGAGGAAGAGGATGCGGAGTTAAAAAAGAGTCGCCGTGACTTTAGCATAGTTGTTTCGAGTCGAAACAAGACTCCTTCGTTATTTCTTGGACCAGCACGCTTTGCCAATCACGACTGTGGAGCAAATGCACGACTTTCGACATCTGGGCGTGATGGGATGGATATCATCGCACTTCGAGACATAGAAGTAGGGGATGAAATAACTGTGACTTATGGTATGTTCCCCTCGTGAATCTACCAAAAGCCTACTTTCGTTGACACCAATTCTCAGGTGATGACTATTTCGGAGAAGACAATTGTGAATGTCTATGTCGGACTTGTGAGGAGAATTGTGAAAATGGTTGGACGCATGGGGAGGATAATGAAGACGAGGAGAGTAACATCCCACAAGTATCCATTGAAGATGTCCCTTCAGTCCGGCAATTAAGAAAACGGAGACGACTCGCATCTGAAGGATCCTCGAGGAATGGACTTTCCATGACTCCTGAGGTGACAGTCCGACCGAAAATACTGAAGAAAACTCCAAAGTCCTTATCGCGATTCAAGAATGTGGCTTCGCCGTTGGGTAAATCACCATCACTGTCCAACACTACACCACCAGTGGAGGAGACTACTCCATTGAAGCGAAAGAGAGAGGTCGAGCAGCTTATGGACCGAACCCCATCCAAGAAAGTCAAGACGACGAAGGAAAAGAGCCCTGTAAAGCTCGAAGAAGCTGATCCCCAAGACATGACGAATATTGAGCCCTCACCACCGTGCCCTTCTTCCATTGCAAGCCCTAGTCTCCCGGCATCTACTAAGACGACTACCTTGCTCGAACTAGATTCTACGTTACCTAGCATTGAATCTGGAGGTTCCGTTTTAGATACGAAGCCAACAGCTCCTTCGCAGCTAGACTTCTCGTACTCAGTCAGCTCGGCATCTGAACCGGATAGCCCAGCTTCTGTTGGTGATACTCAATCGACCGATGCTACTTCAGTCGACGAAGATACGATAGTCGTGGAGCCGGAACCATTGATGAACCGTACCGTATCCAATCTAAGGAAAGTTCGCACAAAGTTGCCGGCTCCCCTTCAGCAAGCAGAAGATGGAGCGACGATTATCGTCGGTCAAACAACAACCGGAAGTCATCCTGCTGTCTTACAAGATGACAACATTTCCGAATTGTCCGAGCTGTCTGAGCTACCTTCAGATTTCGAGCTTGACGATAGCACATTGACCATCACATCCAAGAAGAGCACAAAGCGAAAGCGACAAACAGAGGATGATGCCATTACGACCAACAAACTTATAAAGCGGAAGAAGAAGATGAACAGCCCCACCATCGACATCGACCATGCTCCCGCTGTCCGCATCCCTGGGGACTATAACTTGACTTCTACCCTTCTCGCTGAACCAGAATCGGCATGGATTAACTGCAAGATTTGCGAAGAGTCATTTGTTCAAAAAGATGCCTACTTTACACGCTCAAGCTGCCCACGCTGTGAACGACACAGCAAGTTGTATGGATATATATGGCCTAAGACTGACAGAGAGGGCAAGCACGACACCGAGGAACGTGTCCTCGATCATCGTGAAATTCATCGCTTTGTAGATCCTGCCGAGGAGAAGGAGATCCGTAAAGCTAATCGTGCGTCGACAGGTAGTCGTACAGCCACGAGAGAGGTCAGCGAACCTGTCGTACAAGAGAAGGAGGAGTCTAAGGGTAGAAAGAGCACGCGTCGAAAGTCTGCCAGAACATGAAGCATTCATTAGGGTGATAGTTATTGTGGACGGTGGTGTACAAGGTTGATAGCATACGGAGTGGATGCATCTTGGGAGGTCCTCTTCTTTTAACGCTTTCTACCCTTTTTTATGAGCGGGCTAGCATAGCATGTACGAATACCAGATGGGATTGGCGTTACGTGACACAACATACATACGATACTTTGCATTGGAGCATTTCTGTATAAACAGAGGCATTGGGCGGCATAGTATGGAGCATAACTGGAGGATAGCATGGGCTTCAATGGTGCTTTTATAATGTCTAGACGAAGCTTGGTCCTAGCTTTATGCTGTAAAGAAAACAACATGCTTCGCCATAGGATTTCTTAAATGTGAAGGCACTTTTTAGGCTTTTCGTGTCTTTTCTTGCATATGAATTCTTTTTTAAAGTAGTAATTTTAATGACAACGCATTCCCTAGTAGCTAAGTGCTGATAGATGAAGAGAGACGGACAGTTCTCCTTTTAAACTAAACAGCAGCATGACCCTCATTAGTGAAATGGAGAAATGTTCTTCTCATACCTCACTCCTCTTTAGGAAGAGTACCACAGTTTTCGTTCTTATTATTTTAATCTCCTAGGTTTATTTTATAAGCGAATTTTAAAGCATGGCAAATAAGAGCTTGCATTTTCATATATTCCTTTGGTTAGGATGAGGCCACTCACTATTTGTATGTTTCTCACATATCCGTGTCCTGTTCAAAATACTACCAGTTCTGATACAGCCGAGCTTTGCCAACAGCGCCAATACCTTGTGACTCCAGGGCTTGGGCATCCCAAGAAATGAAACTAGGCTGTTTTGGATGTTTATATGCCGTGATGTATTGCTTTCGTCTAGAATACATATACTGTAGGCACCACAAAGACAGTCTCAGCGGATGTGCATAAGAAGTCAACTACTTTTCCCTACGTGTTCTCAATATCTGTCATCGCCTCCGTTCAAGAACGCCTTGTCTCTTTTCCAGAGCAAATGGATATGAAATTCTGATTTACTAGGAAATCATTGGGTACGTCAAGACAATAAAGAGCAAACATACAAAAACCGGGCAGCTGTGTCTCGTATTATTAGATATCTTACGGCAAACTTGCCATTCTAATAATGCCACATCGGTGGATACTCGGTGGATACACTCCACTATAACTCCGATTTTTCTTCTTGGTGGGCCACGCAATGCAACATAAAACCAAACTCGCGGCTTGCACCACTGCACGTTGGCGGGACGGATAACCTTTCGGGTGGCGCTACTTACATGACTAGTATTTTGCATCCCTCTATCTGCACAATATTATCATATTTCTCAGTACAGACTTCCTGTTCATTTCCTTTCACACGTCGTTGCTAGGTGGAGAGAAAGAATTGTAGGAACAGGCTACATTCTAGATTTACCCGATTTGCGAATCCAGTGATGGAAGTGGACTTCTTACTCCCCATGCAGTGCAAACGAGTCAACACTGACTGCATGAATGGAGTGCCATTAAGACACAAGTCAAGTGTCATGTTTCTGAACTCTGGAATTGCAGGTTCGGTGCTTTCTCTTTTATCACAGATGACGGAAAACCGGCACTCTATATTTGGACGAGACTGGGGTTTCCATGAGACGACTGGGCGATCGTCATCATCAGACGACAGGAGATGCTAATGGCCCGATTCGGTAATTGTGCTTGTGCAAGGGGGAAAAGAACGCCAGTGGAATGGAATGTGTGGGTCTGGTCTCCAAAGGCTTGCGGATGTGAACATGGACAAATGCCTTATAACTGACACAGCAATCTGGAAACAGGATGCAGGCCGACATTTCTCTCACTTGTCTCTCATGAAGATGGCTGATAGCCAGCGGTCCGAATCGCAAGAAGGATGCCCCCAAAACAATACTGGTCAGGATGTGTCTGTTTTGTGACATCTAAAGATCCATGAACACTGGCTTGGACTACTTGTCGATCAAGTCTCTGGACGTGGATATCAACCTCTGGAAGACGTGTTAGCCAAGACTGCTATCCAGCTTCTCCATATTTTGTCTTCCCCCTTTGTCGTCATCTCCACTCTATTTCTGAGTCTTTCGTTAGATGAGTCTCGGGCAGGTACCAAACTTCAAATTTCATCCCTTTTTTCGCAAGTCTTCCTTCAGAGGCTCTTTCTGATATACCAGCTCATGGAATCACCCTTATAGAAAGTGTACACTGGAAGAATTGAAACTCTACTTTCACTTGTACAAGTATTGAATATTTACGTTAACTTTGTATGGTCTGCTAAGGCTAAACCACATAGCCGGCTGGCAATTCCTCAATTCGTTTTCCCGATAGCTATATGACATCTGATTGAAGCACTCTACGGAGTATCCAGGATGTCATCCACTATTAACAACACCTCTCTTGTGGCAGAGCCGGATTGGGGGAACACGGCTCCAGCATGGAGACTCCCAGGTTGGGCAGAACCAATTGTAAGATGCGATTTTTTTAAAAAAATTATCTGATGTATGCTAATACCTTAACAGATGGTCGCGAGCATATTAGTTGGATCGATGATCATAACAAGGAAAAAGGGATACTCAATTTTCCAGAGAAGGGTTGAAAGAAATGGTCTTTTAGACATGGAAATAGATTCTACGAGATCATCCGACGAACTATTAGAAAGGGATTATATGACAACCGGCGGAGACGATTCAGACTCGATGGCTTCATTCTCCAACATAAAAAACCCACCAAAGAAGAGACAGGTTTGTGGATTGATGCTATACACACCCAACACATCTCGGTATGCGGATTACTATCATAGCCGGCTATTACAAAAGTTCCCGTTCTTGATCGAGATGTTCTATTGGATTATCACATACGCTTTCTACAGATGTACTGGTTTGACTTCACAAGCGATATTTTCGAAAACTGGAATTTGGGATGTAGCTCAGGATCATGGACTAGCTATCTTGAAAATCGAGCAGGAGTCGTGGATGAGTTTTCTCTGGCCTATCCGAGAACTTGAAGTTCAGAGGTGGTTCATGAATGGACATGAGACGTTCTTGACAGTTCTGAATCGTTCATATGCTTTGATCCATATTCCTGGAACAGTTGGGTTAGTCCAAGTGATCTCCCAGTATGATTGTTGACTAACAGATTCCAGATTCATAGCTTGGTACTACTATGTTGCTCCATCGCATGCAACCTTTGCGATTGTGCGAAGAACAATGACTCTTACGAATCTTTTCGCATTCATCATCTTTATCTCGTACCCCTGCATGCCACCACGACTTCTACCACATGAGTACGGATTTTTGGATACCGTTGGTCGTAACAAAGCTGAGAGCGTTTGGATGTCTGGGAAATATGTTAACTCCTTAGCCGCAATGCCCTCGATGCACTTCGGTTACGCGGTTTGTATTGGCAGCACATTCTGGTACTACTCAGGGATATCTCGAAAATCTTTGGAAATCGGGGAGAGACGAAAATCTACTTCTTGGATGATCTGGTACTGCTTTCTTGCTATCGCGTATCCATCTTGGATTTTAATCACTATTGTTGCCACGGCGAACCACTATTATCTAGACGCTTGTATAGCGGTTTTCGTGGTTCTCGGGGCATATATGTGTAATGAGGTGTTCCTAGCACTGTTACCGATGGAGGATTTGCTTTTATGGTGTTTGCGAGTAGACAAGCCAAGGCCTACTACTGGTTATAGATTTCGATTATATCGATGAAACAATAGCTAACTGAATGAGACCACAAATTAGACAATCATGGGATGCCTGGTGCTGATTCCTACAAGCTACTGCATGAAGTGATGAAGAGACATTGGGACTTTCGGATCCTACAAACCTTGAAAGTCTAGGTTATCTATTGCTCACAATTTCATGGGAATTAAAATTAATTACTTTACTAGTAGTGCAAGTTAGCAATATTAAGAACTGGAGAGGCGTTGACACTTGAATCACTCGGGTTTTAGCCACCATGACAATAGTGAGACTCAAAAAGAATGGGTTTTCTATTTCTTCATCAGTTGAGACTCAAGACATCTTGCATAAGATGATTAATTAGTAACATCACCTCTATCATTAATGCCTGAAGCGCTAGGCAGAAATTCACCTACAAGCTAACCCCTGCCAATTCAGGTACCAGATTGCTTGGAGCTTCCCAAGCCTGGGATTTAATTTACTATAGCCACCGTTCCGACTCCACCTCCATCGCTTCTCCGGCTATCAGAAAGTCGTCATTATATGAGTATATACCGAATTCATGGTCCTCCAAGCGCATCTTTCGCTAAATTGTGATATGTTCGCGTTGGTCTTGCAAATCTTTGTTGGCTAAGGAAACTTGGGACGGTGAACATAGCGTGTATTTCACCGACAATTGAAACAATATGGCCGACTTTGAAGAGATCCCGGAAGATATGGGCGATGGTACTCCTACGGATTTTGATATAGCAGCAGACGATACTACCGCCCAAGTAGAGATTCCTCCCCCAGCTGCAGCCGCGGACGATGGAGATAGCTTGCCCTTCCAAGAAGAGATAATGGAGGATGTTCCCGCACGACTCACCTACATTGATTACCTTAGGAGCCCTACAATAGGTCTTTTGGTTGGTCAGGGTGACGAGCAGGCGCTTTTAACTGCCCATCAAGCTCTCCTTGTGCAAAGCCCATGGTTCGCAGATGCTTGCGCCAAATTCAGCAACGATGTTTCCGTAAGCTATTTGTCGCAGAAAGGTAGGTAATACGACTGACGCGGAACGCAGGAGCGCCGAATTGACCTCATTGACGAAGATCTCGATGCAGTAGGGTGCTTCCTCGAGTTTCTATATACTGGTGACTATTTTCCGCGCAAGATTGCTGGGTCAAGAGACCTAGAGCGTGATCCTGTTACTCCTTCAGTTGATGAGACTGGCGACCAGTTGTTGAAGCATGCCCGCGTATACACTCTCGGCCAAACCTTGAACCTTCCTGCCCTTAAGTCTTTAGCCAGTAGTAAAATCCACTGCGTGAATTCCACCGCTAAGGGTGAGATTGCATATGCTAGATACGTATATGCACACACTGAAAGAGATGACACGGCCATCCGTGCTCCTGTCGCAAACTTTTGGGCCACAAGATCTCATACCCTTCGCTCTGAGGCCGAGGATGAATTTAAGAGCATGTGTCTCGAGTACCCACAGTTTGGATACGACGTACTCAGTAAGCTCACCGGCGTCCCTATTTTGCTCCGTATATTAATAAACCATTAGCCCGTGTTCTTGACGAGAAGCTCAAACGAGAACGTAATGAGAAGATGCATCCAACACCATCCAGCTCTCGCAAGCGTCCCCGCCAAAGCGGTATATGATTAACCTACGCAATCATTAATATGTTGTAGATACTAGGTATCTGTCAATAGTTCTTTCTCACATATTGCATCTGTTTGAATTAATATGATAGTTCTGATATCATTATATCAAGGCTAAGATGAACAAAAACGGCGTCACTAAGAGGATGAATGGCATGGTTCGAAACTCTTCTTTTGATACGGAACAAGCTGCTACGTTATTTTCAGGGGAATCGGTAATAGTGGATTACATGACTAGATAAGATGGGCATTTTTGGAATGCTATTCCTAGCATTGCCAATAAATATATATGGAGGACCTCTGTAATGGTCAGAGGTAACAATTGAGGCGAGTACGGTATAAAACCGGACAAGGACCATACATGTCACAATAATCTGTACAAGTTGCAAGCCATACTCAGTTCAAAAATGCTGGAATCGATTAGACGCAATTAAAGCCAAACCCTTAACAGCAGCATATTATGCAAATTGACATCAAAGGCATTGGCACTTGTCAAATTAGTGTCACTCTCTGTACATGTAGACTTTTGAAGCATATATACTGCTGGTGAGCAGCACCCTCCAGTTGACTTAAAACATGATGTCGTCTTTGATTCTGTTCACCACTGATAGTATGTGATATGCCCCATCACTTGACGCACTAAAGAGCATTATCTTCAAGTAAATGTGCTGAGAATCTTAATACAAAAACACAGAGCATCTATATTACATCTTACTCAACAGGGTTGCAACAACTTCCTTCGTATCTTTACTCGTCTCCTTAACCAACCCTGCGATTTGCTTGAATTCCGGAATTGCCGCATCGCCCATCAACTCATACAAGAAGCTCTCACTTGATGTTACAATCGCCCCCGCGGCCCTCAGTCTAGCCAACGCAATCGGAATTTCCTGTGGATTACACGAACTCACACCATCTGCTAGTACGTACACTTTATGACCGTTCGCTAAAAGATCGAGAGTCGTTTGGGTCACGCAGATATGCGACTCGATACCTACCAACACGACCTCGGAGGGCCGGTCTGGCGAGAAATGCTGCGATATGGCGGGGATCCACATGCTGAAGGCGGTTTTGTCTACATGCTCAACGGCATTCGGTATCGAAAGCTCGGCGCATGTTTCCCCCAACCTGGCGCGGTTCTGCGTGGTGGCGTAGATGGGGATGCTCAGTATCTCGGCGGCCCGTATGAGCTTCTTCGTGGTAAGGATTCTGCGAGGTGGTGTGAGCATAAACCCCCACAGCTTACGAGGCGGCGCGTGAATAGGTACATTTTCTCGTATTCGTGTATGGGACCTCGAAATTTCTCTTGAATATCGCATATGCTGGGGTTATCAGCAACGTTGGCTTGTGGTGGAGGGGCAGAACTGACAAGAGCGCTGGCCGATCTAGACGAGATGATACATTAGCTCTTGCACCACTTGATCTACATGGAGCATACTCAATCGTCTTCCCACTTTCTCCGGCATGCTGAATATCTGAAATTAAGAATATCGATCGCGATGTGCTTGAGAAATGCTCAATATGAGTGACTGACGTCTTGAGATTTTGCCGTGATGTATAACCGAGGTGAAATGGTATAAGTGCCAAGGAAATGGGTCAAACAACGAAGTAAGACCTCCAAAGGGTCTACCTTGCAGGCACAGTGGTGAATGTTTAGTTTATTGAGACTAAACTTTGCTCTTATTATTCTATCATATCGTATGTGCTTTCTTACTCTAGTATTTATATGCTCTTTTGGTTGTTAAGTAGAGTAGCCGAACTATCCACCTTTCTTTATCTGCTAATGTTTCGATACAGAGTAATAGAATTAATGATTTACTTCTGGTACTAGATTATGTATTTTAGTATTCAGAGACAAATCTTTAGATGGCTATGTAGCCACAGCTAAGTTGGTAAGGTGCGTATCAAGAGAAAGAGAAGTTGAAACTCTCTGTTGATGCAGGATTATGGACAGCTGCATGCTTCAGCCGAATTAGTTATACCACTTCAAACCCAAGGAAACATATAACTGTGTGATGGAACTTCATGTACAAAATCATTCACAGAAGATATTTTAAATAGCTTCAGGAAAATAGTAATGAACATCTTATAAACGGAATTACGCGCAAAATCTAAGCATCTACGTGGTAGCATTAAGACAATATGGTCTTAGAACCCGTTCTGAAACTGTATCATTTGATATAGATCTCACACGACTGCCAAACATGTGAGTAATCCGAAAAATGGTGCTCTGGTCTATTCGTGTCACCATCCCCCTTAACCACTTCGCCTAATTAAGCGAGGTAGCTACGCTGACACTCCTATTAACCTCCCCTTTGACAGTTTAGATGGCATAACAATGTTACTTGATATATTTACAGCCTAATACGCGAACGGTATATCATATGCTTTTATCACTTTTTTTTCGTAGCGAGGGTCTATATGTTGTGGAAAGCAATCTCTATGAGATTCCCCATATCAAGATCAAAGATCGAGGTGGTATCAGAAAGAGCATTTGGAGCATGAGATAGTGGAAGCTTCCTATCCCTTGTAAAGAGGCCGAAGCTGGGGCACATTCCAAGTTCTTCCTGTGTATCGAATGTTTGGCAATGTGGGATAGGTAGGTATTTTCAGACAGGGGTTTCTAAGAGTTCACTATATTGTGACACTTTCACGAATTAATACTCAGAGACGCAAATTATTCATGTCCTTGTGATGAAGACACATAATTTTCATCTAGAGTCAGCGATTGACGTAAGGTCTGCTAGTATTTTTAACTAGGATACCTAAGTCTTATGGCAGTGCAACAAGTCGTAGCACTGTGACTGATAGGTTCTAAACTTCCCAGGCAGAGCTACTTTATGCTGTGTATGCGAATCTTGATTCGTCAAGTTTCAACCCTCCTCCCCGTTGATATCAACTTCATCATCACTAAGGTCTTCTTTCCTCGAATGACTTTGTTTAGCAGCTGCAACACCCTTTGCTGTGACCCACAAGAAGTGTTCTGTTCGGTAGTGGTCAAGATGATGGAAAAACGAGTGAAATCTAGATGGGTAAGCATGCATATATGTAATGAAACATTCGGGTTCGTTCTTACTGGTGATCCCTCTCCTCTTCTCGAAAGATCCGATCATAGATCTCCCGCTGCTTGAATTCATCCATTTCTTTTTGGTATTTATCGAAGTCTATTTTATTTCGGCTGTATTCTTTCTCCGCTCGGTCATTATATGTCTGGAAAACAGGTCTTTCGAGTAGCAAGCCAAGTCCGGGAGCCTTTGGTATACTGATAGTAGCATTTGTATAGCTCTCGTTGATGATGCTCAGAGGAGAGCCACATCTCACAACAAGAGCTACCATGGCAACCATCTTCCGAATTTGGTGCATCATAAAAGATTGACCATGGACCTTCAGAGACAACCACTCTGTGTTGTTGATGATCACCGGATCCTTCCCGACATTGAACGAGCGGATGATTCGCTTAGCGGAAGGATCTGAGAATCTCTTCTGTATAGTGTAATTGTGGAAGTTGCGAGTTCCGAGATACATATTCAGAGCTTCTTGAACTCGGTTTCGCCTTTCCTCAGAAATGCGGTATGCCTTTTTGGCAGTAATATATGCAGCTTTAACTTCCTTCACTGCTATGTCGAGAGGGCTCAATACTGACTTCGAGACTTTATCTTCATTGCCTGTCTTAACTTTATCGTCACTATCTTCAACCTTCAATTGCGCTTCGACTTTTGGCTCTTCCTTTTCGTCAACACGTTGGCGTTTCGCGGCTGTTGTATCCTCGGCTTGAGCAATAGGGTCTTTGATAGCTGATTAGCAAAAGGTTACCTTAAGATTACTAAGACTTACCAGTTGAAAGCTTTCTTTTGTTATTTTCGGCAGTTGGCCTGGACTCCTCTGAATCTATCCCGTCTGTGTTTATCAAGTTCGCAGCACCTGAAGAAGCTTCTGGCTCACTAGTTGATCCATGACCTACTACGGGTTCACCATTGACAGGCTTTTCTGATAGTTCGGCAGGAGATGCCTCTTCGCCACTATGTAGCGCAGCCATTACATCTAGTCGCATCTGCGGATCGAGCTTTTCTAGTATTGGCTTCACATATTCCTCTTCTACGCTCTCCCAAAATGAAGCTCCGTCCTTCTGTAGGTCTTGATATGTATCAAAAGTGTCCTCTTGTTTGGCAGATTCGTCTAGCTTCTTCCCCAAGTAGCTCTGGGGATGTGGTGGAAGAAATGCAAAGGTCGGAATTAGATATTCGTACCACCTCGAGTCGCAAGTTTGGTAGCAGCTGAATGAACCATTGGTTCGTTCTAAACCCCAGACCCGAATTTGAGGAGGGAGATGCTCGTTGATAATCTCAACTATTTTGGGATCTTCCACAATAAGCTTCAGCGATATGACGTTTCCTGCAGCGTGTACACCTTTGTCGGTTCTGGCACAACGAACGAGAGAAGACTTCTTTGGGTCATCCGCATTGGCTTTTGAAATGGCGCCAGCCTTCACGAAGGCATTGAAAAGATCTCCTTCAATCGTCTTTTCCAATGCGTTGATCTGCATCCCCTTGTAACCAGACCCGGCATATCCAATCATGACTGCAACTTTACGTTTCGGCTTGCGTTCCTCTGATTCGATCTCTTCCTTGGTGAATAGTGCATTATTTTCCCCGTTCTCTTCCTTCTGGCGGCGTTTCGCTTGGGACTCATCATTCCGCTGCCGTCTGTCTACATCGGTTCGACTGGATTAGTTAGCTGGGCCAATTGAGTAAAATAGATTTAATGTACTTATACTCCCCGCGTCCCATGTCCGCCTTTTTGTGCCTGCCACCCCTATCGTTTGCCCCAAAGCCTCCCTTCCTATCCCCGCGACCTTGACCTCTGCCCCGACCACCACCACCGCCTCTGCCTCTACCTCTGCCTCGATCTTGCGACCTGCCACCCCGAAAGTTATTAGATTTTGGCGCATCACCACTGGCATTGTGCTCGCCTAGAGTACACAGTTAGTGATTGCGACAGCAGATGGAGTAGAGCTTCCACCGAGCTTAATTTCCGGGGTTTGGAGACTACAAGGAGACGATTTCAAAAAGCTTTGAAATTGAAATGTACATACCGCCCTCACTCCTAGCTGGAGCAGCATTGGAAGTGTTGTTCTCCATCCTGAATATGTATGAAGGCCTTTCATCACCCCTCAATTAGCTCTAGAAGAAGTTTTGGAAGGACAAAATCTCATCCCCACAAGACAAGGCACGCTAGACCAGGGTTGAGCTGGACAAGGCTGGCCCCAAATTTACGTCCTTAGGTTACAACTTCGACGCTTATTTTCCTTTGTGATTCATAGTTGAACTGAACAAGTGAATACAGTATTCTACTTCCTGTACAGCCTAATATCTACGTCTACAGACTGCCTGCCATTCACCTAGGGCCAGGCAATGCTGTCAGTGGCGCGTGAAAAATAATGGGTCTAAGTTGCATTGATTAAACATCCAGTACAGCTATCAAACTCCAGTCTTGGTGTCTAGAGCTTATGTTGGCATCACAATTTACTGTGGGTTACATATCTTATATTCTGCCTGTCTATAGTCTTTGGCATAGGCTTTCTTCTTCTATTTATCCACCGCCATGGATTTGGCTAAGGAGCTCGTTCGGCACTGTATGAGAACGTTTTACGATACGCGGCACATTGTTCTTATTGACGCACTGGTTTTACACTCTGCAGTACGAGATGATGATCTGGCGTATATGATGGGCATAAACGTCAAGGAGCTACACAAGTTATGTGGGAGGTTAAAAGAAGATCGGTTTCTTGCAGTGTAAGCTTAACTGCCTTATCGAACCCTTTAGAATAGCTGCTCATTGCAAATCTAGCCATACACGTTCAGAGCTGAAGGAAGGTCAGACGCGCCCTATGAATCGAACCTACTATTTTATCGACTACCGTGCGACCATTGATGCGATCAAATGGAGGGTCTACTCAATTGACAAATCTGTTCAAGGAAACACCGTTCCCGCCGAAGAAAGAAAAGAATATTTCTGCGAACGATGCAAAAGTGAATACACCATACTCGATGTGATTTCTTTCAGATCTGGTCCTTCAGGCTTCTTATGCCAGAAGTGTGGTTTTGCGCTTCGAGACGATACAGGTGCCAACCAAGGCGGCCATGAGCAGTCCACGAAGCTGAATGCGCAATTCAAGTTCATTACCGATATGCTGCCCAGAATCGACCAGGTGGTGATTCCAGAAAATACTTTTGAGCGAGCATTCGAAGTTGCCATCAAAGTTGTTCGCGACGAAAGTAACCCAGCCTACGAAACTAAGCCCGTTGATGTCTCCGCAAATAAGCCCACGGCTGTGAAAGGCATGGCAAATACAGGACCAACCTCGATATCTATCACCCTCACTGGATCAGATGGCCCCTCGAAGGCTGATCAGGCAGCAGAGAGAGCTCGGAAAGAGAAGATTGCAACGCAGAATGCTATGCCGGTTCACTTTACCCACAGTACCATTACAGGCGAACAGGTCAAGTTTACTTCGCAGCCTAGCTTTCAGACCTCTCAGTCCATGGGAGGAGACCAGAAGGATGCCGATACTCTTTCTACGAATGGCGATAGTGCCGAGATTGACGATTATTTTGCACGTCTCAAAGCGGAACAAGCCAAGGAAGCCGAGCAAGAAGAAGATGATGAGGGAGATAGCGACGATGAAGACGAGGATGAAGATCTTGGGTTTGAGGATGTCATGACTGGAGGAAGTGGTGTCGCTACTCCGGCAATATCAACTCCCGGTGGTGGTGATGACAGTAGAGCTGCCAAGAAGATTAAGGTGGAAGAGGATGTAGAGAGTGAGGAAGAAATAGAATTTGAGGATGTGTAAAACATCATCTAGAGAAACAAAATCTGGAATATAGCAAAGCTCTATATATCCTTTCTGGCATTCCAACGTCCTGCCTCAGGTATAAGAGCAAAATCAATCATAATACCACATACAGCATTGGTTCAATCATTTGTTTTGTATAAATTGTAATGAGCCATTACCAAACATTATGTATGTTTTGTGCCAAACGTGTTCAACTTCTTGAAGTCAAGAAAGAAAGCCCGCTCGTCATCCATTTCTATTTTAGCCCCGCTTTTATTTATTGACGTGCCACTGGGGTGACACAAGGTTATTTCACTTAGCATCTTTACGTTGAGGCAATATCATATATTCCAGATTCTCTAATCTGAGTAGTTACGGTGGGTAGAGATGGGGACTACTCATTTACAGTTACCCCCAGTGTACCTGGTACATAATGAGTTCCTTCGCGATGACGAACTTCTATCCTTAGAGCGACAATTAGGCGAGGCACTTAGATACAATGTAAGAGAAGCAAATGTGATCCTCGCAAGTGGAATCAAGGGATCGCGCCGAGCGATTCAAGAATTGCAATCTCTAGGCGTAGCTCCCAAAGCAGCTGTGTTAAGAAAAATCGGAGAAGTGGCAAACAACCACGAATCTGTCATAAGGAAGGCAAACCGTCTAAATCCGAATAAACGGAGGAAAGTTGACACGGGTCCTGAGGGGAAGGAGATTATTATTATAGATTCAAGCACGGAATCTGAGGATGAGCATGTACCGGTGATAAAAGATCAGAGAACAGCATCGTAAGGGTCCTTCTCTTCAATTAATCACAGATCACTAAACATCTCTCTCTTTCAGAAACCTGCCAGCCGTAGACCAGGCATTTCAAGATGAAACAGTTCAATTTTTAAGGCTCGAGTGGTACCTCGACTCTATCAAGACAGGATCATTACTTCCCACGAGACCTTACTTATTATGGGAGGGAACCTTTGGAGAGAAGCAAATGAATCCACCTCCTGCGCAACCTACATTATTACCCACTTCTGCAAAGAGAAAGAAGATTATGGAGAGAGCTAGAGCAGATACACCCCCTCGACATTCACTTCTCGAAAAGAAGCACAGAAGCCATCGTCTGGGAAGCAATAGCAGCCAGACCTCAACTCATAGACCACAGCTCATTCATGAGAGCACATCAGAGCATGATCTTGCTATAAATCTTCCACTCCTTCCTACATATTTCAGTTCCCCGTTTTCTTGTCATTGGCGAACGCCTCTTGTTGGACCAAATCAAGAGTTCATTGCTCAACTCAAACTTATCCGCGAGGAGCGTCTCTTGATGCGAGGTGACAGGATATCAGCAGATCAAAAGTCTCGAGCAATTGCTGCCATTGCAGCTTATCCATACACAATTTTATCTCATTATGAGATAGAACGCTTACCAGGTTGTGGGCCCTCAACCGTGGGTCACTTTCAAGAATGGAAGACTACTGGCCGGATTAAAGATATTGAAAATCTTGAGAACGACGAGAAGTTTCAAGCATTGAAAACGTTCTACGGGATCTACGACGTAGGGGAAAAGAAGGCATTGGAATTTTACAAGAAGGGCTGGCGTGATCTCGATGATCTGATAGAAAACTGGACTTTGTTAACAGAAAATCAGCAAGTTGGCGTCAAATACTACGACGATTTTGCGGAAAGGATTCCAAGGGCGGAGGTAGAGCATATTGGATCTATCATCTTGAGGTACGCAAATCAGATCCGCGAAGGATTTCAGATGGTTATCACTGGTGGTTATCGACGAGGGAAACCCATGTCCGGGGACGTGGATGTGATTCTTACGCACCCGGATGAGGAAGCAACGCAAGACTTCGTAAGAGAAATCTTGTATCGATTGGGAAGGGATAAGTGGATTACGCAACAGCTGGTTACTTCGAGTAGAAACAGCGCCCGGGATCAAGAACCAGTCACATGGAAAGGGAGCATGCCTAGATCAAGAGGTGGCTTTGATACTCTGGATAAAGGGCTTGTGGTGTGGCAGAACGCTAACCTGCTTGGGAAAACCAATGTTCGAAATCCTAAGCGCAGAGTAGATATCATCATCTCGCCGTGGAAAACGGCCGGTTGTGCGATTATTGGATGGAGTGGTGGAACACAGTTCGAGAAGGACCTTCGTAAATATGTCAACACACTAAATCCGCCATTGAAATTTGACAGCAGCGGTGTGGTCGTGAAGGCAACGGGGGAGTGGCAGGATTTGGAGGGCGACTGTATGAATCTTTTAGAAAAGGAAAAGAAAGTATTTGAGGGACTGAAATTAGATTGGAGAGAGCCGACAGAGAGATGTAACTGAATAATTATGAACAATCACGCCTTATGGATTATGCGTTTTGGAGCATGTACCACTGGCTTATCATGACAGTGGAAAGAGTGAGCATGCGTTGCTCGGCAGATAATAATATACGAATCACATATATTGAGAAAAAACCCTTTGCTTTAACAACGATCTTTGAGTTGCACTATCCCAGTAATGGTTGTATCAGCTCGGAGTTATCAGATGCTTAGTAAATAAATATGCAGGGACCTCGGACACCAACAAACAACTTAACATATGTACGAATAACAAAGCCGTCCGTAGCATGTTGACATCCGACTATAAATTGCGTGCTCTACGACTGGCATATGGAACGTATAAGTAGCCGGCGTCTCCTGTCTGATCTCGCAAGAATCGTGAAGCAAACATTCAGAGTTCTGCTACGCTTCACTGCTATTGCAATGTTCTCTCCTATACCACTCCCTTGCAGGTCAAGGCCTCACCCATGCCATAGGACCTACCTACTTTGAAAGTCTCACCGTCCAAAGTCCGAATGTGACATACAACATGTCACAGCTACAGGAAACCACAGTTCATTATTGCTCAATTTATAAATTGACCAATTGCCCTCATCACTCGAATCATGCTTGAGTACGAAGTGATGTTTCTTCTCCACAATATATTATCTCCTTGAAGCCGGACTTAAAAGTCGATCCGCACCACCGGACCCGGCAAGCAGTTGAGCCGAGCAGTGTAACACCTCCGGCGTTTCTCCTTCCATACGTTTCTTTCTAGCTCTAGTTTGCCAGAAACACGTATTCAATTGATCTACCTGTTTCATTAAATGACTAAAGCCTTTTCAAACTAGTGTATAAATAACTCTTCTTTCTCACAGAGAAGAAAACGAACAATTCAACTTACGATCGTTAATTACATACAATTCAGCAAGCAACCACTTCTCACAAAAAATTAAAACCTCAGCCAAAGACACATCGCAGAAATGGCTACCATTACCATTGATCCAAACTACGGGTACGTTTTCCCCAATTGAACTCCATATACCCAATATTTGGGCCGCGCTCTTCTAAAACTCAAGTACTAACGTATCCCACCTAGCTACGTTGTCCTTGCCGCAACCTCATCTTTCTTCCTCAATTACTGGCATGCAATCAACACTGGCAACTACCGCAAAGCTGCCAAAGTTGCATACCCAGCCTGCTACGCACCCTCCTCGCGTACCGATGTCGAAGCTCACCAGTTCAACTGCGCACAACGAGCTCACGCCAACTACACTGAACACTGGCCTACCTTCCTTACGGGTATGCTGGTTGGAGGACTGAAGTATCCTATCGCAAGCTCGGTGATGGGTGGTGTATGGGTGGTGAGCAGGGTCTTTTACATGAGAGGCTACAGTGCGGATAAGAATACCTCTCAGGACAAGGCGTCAGGGAAGGGAAGATATGCCGGCGGATTGGGAATGGGACACCCACTCGCTGAATTAGGATTGATGTTGGTTGCCGGCTACACTGGATTGGGGCTGGTTTTGGGTTGGTAGAGAGTATGGTGTATATAGGTAGGTGATGATTGTAGAATATGATGAATATAGTATGGCAAGTGATATAGGCTACATGTCAAGAAATGATAAAAAAATTACTATATCCTGGCATTGCAAATGCACCACCTCGTATGACCCATTCTCGGCTTTAAGCCTAACCAAATTGTCAAGGTACATCTCATATTTAACAGATTTAGTGGAATGGCAGCTTGAATTAAGCAAGATTTGAGAGGAGAATATGTTTAACTTACTAAGCTCTAGAAAGCGCGTTAGCTCGTACGGGCTCATACGGACTGATGAATAGGTGTGAGGCCATATCAGATAATACGAGACTTTTAGACACCTGGAAAAACCGATAGTCCCATGGTAAACTGAGATATATGCTGCGGCACGGGATATTTTTTTGGAAATCATTTAAATCGGTAAGCTATTACACAAGAATCATTACCATATAAATCAGTAGGTCACATACTTATATCCAAATCGACTTCACTATGTCATGTGGTATTTTGTTATCTAGTCTCAGGACCCTAATACAACCACCGCATCAACAACCGCCGTTGTACCGTTCTTGACAGACTCAATAGCCCTCGTCAACACAGCCTCCAATTCATCAGCTTTTGCCACCTTCTCTGTGAACAGTTCTCCTCCTGCAGAAGCTTTCGCAATACCTCCGTAATCCGGAACTGGCGCAAAAGAGATATTCAGTTCTTCATTCGTAGCTTTCGAACCTAAACCGTCAGGATGAACGAGCAACATGGATTTTCGAGGCGCGTTCCAGCCTGCTCCTAGTTAGCTAAATTCTTGTTATTGATTATGCGGATATACCCTTGTTGTTTAGCACTATGGTTAGGATGGGTATCTTGTAACGCTGAGAGATCCAGTACACACTACTTGGAACCGAGAACATGTATGTTCCATCTCCAACTATTTGTACTACAAATTTACCTTTACCAGCACCAAGAGTGTGTTCAGAGGCTAGCTTTATACCGAGAGCTCCTCCACCAGACCAGCCCAAACCCCCTCCGCCGCAATTAATCCAGGAACCTGGCAGGGTGGCTTGAATAGTGTCGGCAACGTAGAACGTATTCTATGATAGGTCATTAGTAATGATTCACTTCAGCACTTACATAAAGGAGCGTGAGGATGAGGACTGACCGTAACAGCTTCTACCGCAAATATTGCGTCTGCTGGCAAGAGCTTCCGCAGTGTTTTGCAAAGATGACCAGTCCCAAAGGAGCCATCCTCTTTTGGTACATATATCTTCGAAAGCTCTGCTAGGTGACTAGCATGATCACTTTTACGTTGGTCTGTTAATGTCTTCTTCACCCCCGTATTCAATGGTTCAGCATTCGCCATCGCCGCGTTGACTATCTGGCTAACAGACGTAAAGCTATCTGCTTTATAGCGAGCTATTGCCGGGAGATAGAAAACAGGCATCTGCGACTTAAGAGTATCAACATCTATGTGAAACACTGTAGCTGTCTTCGATGGCTTGCATTGGGTAGGAATCCACGGGACGTCACAATCAAGAACCAGAATCACATCTGCATTCTGAATCGCTTCACTAATACCATATCTCATACCCAACCACGCAGGGTGGTCAGCTGGAAAGTTCATATCACTTCCACCAGTATCCAAAACTTTAAGAGATGGGACTAAATCAGCAAGACGAACTAGCGCGCCGATTGTCGAATGGTTTCGTCCACAGTATCCAGTGACAATGAGAGGCTTCGTAGCGGTCTTCAACGCGGTAGCAATCCTCTGTGCAGCGCCATCTGGCAATGCGGTGGGTTCTACTGGATCTAATGTGTGCTATCAGTTTTCACGTCCTAACAAAGTTATAGATTTTCAGTCAGAAACACCCCATCACTTACTCCAGTGATCCTGCTCTAGCTGATAAGGATTTATCTCTTCTTCCATTACTTCACGCGCTCCACACTATTGTCAATGTTAACAAAGCGATTCTTGGGATCATTATTCATACCAGAAGCAAAGATGAAACAGAGCCTACCAAGTATACTGGTCCCTGAGGATCACTACGCGCAAATTGCAAAGCCCGATTTACCATCTGTTTGATGTTCTTCCCAGTTTTGATCTCCGCAGTATACCGACAATACTGGGCCACAATCTGCTTCTGGTCTGGAACATCTTGCATCCAATGGATCCATTCTGTTCTCGAACCTCTCATCTCACCTTCCATCGTGAACGGGGAGATGCCAGCGAAGATTAACACTGGAGCTCTCCCAACTGATGCATTATGCACCGCAGCTCCTAGACCTTGAGTTCCTACATCTACATGGATGACTACGAGAACTGATTAGCAGACCACAACAATGACTGTGATTGAGGGAGAGGGGTTTGTTAAGATGGCACATACTAACACATTGTGGCTTCCCAGTTAATCGTGCAAACCCATCAGCCATTGACATTGCAACCATCTCATTGGGGCATGTGATGATTCTTGGGAACTGATCAACTCTCTCCTTTTGGCCTTTGACCATAGCTTCCATTATAGAAGGGTGGTCTGAACCTAAGTTCACAAAGCAATGGGTAATTCCCGCCTGCATTTTCCTCGTTACTTTTGGGACTAAATTGTACAATGTAAGGAGGAAGTGCTACATACCTCCCATAGTGCCTCGAAGAAGGCAAATGATGCTCTGTTATACATCAGTATGGAAAGTTTAGTTGCCAATGAAACTTACGTGTACATGATACCTCTGGTTTTCAATTACAAGTCTTGAGAATTCTCAGCTCCTTGATACAGAAATAAAATTTCTTGACAGTCGCGGCTGCAAGATTCCTCGGGTGTTGTCAAGTACCAGCTCTTTGTACACCCCCATGGCGGGGTAAACCAAGCAGCGGGTTTGGCGGGGTAGACAACGACGACATGGCAATCCCACTCCTCTCCACACAAGCAACCGAGCAGAAACTCCCGACGTCTATTGGTTTTAGTTTCTACTAAATGTGGTACAGTAGATACTCGATTGTCCTCGGGCGATCCTCGGGTGGAAAAGTCGGTACATATCTTTATCTGTCGGCTCGGAAGGGAATGTTGGAATTGTAGAGTGTAAACTAGTCACAAACACATTTGGCAGTTCCCATTTCGAATTGATATGAACGGAAAGGGTTAATGAGAATAGTCCAGGTGCGGGCTGCTTTGTGCTTCTCATAGTCATGTTACTGATCAACTACTTTGCTAGTACGGATTTCTTGAAAGGTTGAGAATTGCAAGATTGGTCTTGCGGTAGATATGCAGGAACAAATGAGGGGAAAAAAAAGCATTTCACTCATTACGACACATTACTGTTCCAAGAAATAAGACTCACTAGATTAATGGTTACTAGGAGCAAGGCAGTACAGACGATAGAGACCAGCAACCCCGTCGACATTGAATACAGAGCTTGCATGCACTTATACAAGTCTGTTCATAGAAAAGGCTTTAAAGAGATATGATGCCAACTGCATGCTTGGTAGGAGTGATTCTTGAATTCATGGCATAAGGTCCATGAGCAACATCTCGAAAGATACTCAGTTATGGAATACATATCCATGTCAATTCATGCACTGATCATGGTTGTCTCCCTCCACACCGACGATACACAGATCGAGTTAGCTCCAACTACGTAAGAGCTCACTTGGAAAAGACACAGTCCTTTGGCAGATGTTGACAAATCAGTCCTTAGTAAGGAGCTTCCAGGTGATGCCTACTAGAAAGTCCGGAATGGAACGGAATCCCAGTACATACTGGGTAGGTAATACCTGATCAGAGACATGCGGTTGCAAAGATCGACGATGGCAAGTTACCACTTCCGTAAGGTGATAGAGAGAACACTTGGCCAGTCTTTAATCTCTATTCTTTAAACTATGGAGTTGAGTGATCTGTCAACAGCAGCCTTGCTTCGTCGATCGTAATCTATCTCCTTAGCTACACCTGATGACATGAAGCCATAGGATATCGAAAGAGATCACCAAAAGGCACCCCAGGAACATAGGAGGAAAGTGTTCTGCAATTCTGCCGCACAGTTAAAGCAGACACCCAAAGGCTCAACAAGCAGCTATACGCATTTCGTCCCAGCAGAGATTTTCTAGCAGCAGCGTAACGAGTTGAAATCGACTTATCACCCTGCCTCCAACTCACACCAGAAACCGGCATCGGAGCGCCGCAATGATACTCACCTTTAGGCAACCAACCCCGCAGGTAGCTTTCTACATCCAGGAGGGGATTCGATGGGATGACTCCAATTCGAATGCGGTTACTTACGTGCCATGCCTCTACCCGAGGTGTATATGTGTTCAAGCAAGTCATCGAGCGGGGCAAACGAGGCATCTGAGACTTTTCTGTGAGCTAGTCCGATTCCCTGCTACCAATGTGCTTGATAGATGTTGTAATTGGAAGCTCCTTTAAGGGAGGAAGGTTGCTAGGATGCTATATTGTCGTTACTCGAGACTGGGTGATATGCCACGCATCCATATCACCCCTAGCTTAGAGAACACAGGATATCGGGTGGTTGCTTACTAGTCGTCCTTAGATTTGGCAAAACAGCATAGTGAAACTCAAGGCAGCCGGCAAACAAATAGGGTTTGCTATGATCATACATCACGTACGATAATCCTACAAAGCACAAAACTGCCCTATTCCACTGCACAATCCCAAGACTAGGTGGTGATCAGCTCTAGGAAGTACGTCTTGCCACGCGTACATTAAGTTTCATGGTGCTCCTTCCCCTGGGATTAATATCAAAAGCTTGACATCAAAAAGAAACCACGTGACATATTATCTCTAGACTACTGGTCTTTGCTCGGTGAGAGCAAGTTTAATTCTTCCTTGAAGAAGCTAAACTACCTTGACTCATGGAAGAAGGAGTCACTTTTGCAATGCCTTCATTGCATAGACGTGATTTATTGGATATAGGTAAGATGCCACGAACAGCAAAAGAAGCCAAGAAGGTCAAAACAGTAACTCAGTCAGCACTCAAACCCCGAGAAACTTAAAGGATTCAATATATCTCAGATATTGTAACAAGGCAACAAGAGTTGACACAGAAATAAAAGACGCCACCAGTAGTACAATACAAGCACACCACCCGGTAGTAAGCCGGAGGATCGGTGAAAGGTTTCGCATATGTGTGGAATAGTGTGGGAGGAACAAAATGCCTTGGGAGTCAGCCTTGGGCTATCTCCAGCTCGACAAGGGCGAGTCCCCCAGAATGTTGCTTACATAACAACTGGCATGATAGTACCTTTAACACATGCACTCCACATTCCAGACAATACTGTGACCCTAATACATAGTAGACAATACCTTAGCTGTTGGTTTCCAACAGAAGAGTGAAGTAATAGGACTCGTACCCGTGTACGATCGGACTGAATCGGCTTGTAGGACTTTGGCAAAGCCAAGTACTGACCGGTGAATCAGAATGGCTGCAAACTGAGTTTGCAGGCGTCGAGTCATAAATCCCACACCGGTCATAGGGTGGTTTTGGTATCGAGACAAGACTTCAGTCTTAGGTCGGTAAAGATAGTAAGGACAGGTTGTCACAGGAACACACACCATACCATCAACTTTGACACTCATCCTTGACAGGGTAGGTCACAAAGCTTGATGGGAGTATGGCAGCATGGGTACCTGCTTTAGTTGAGATGTCTTGTGTCTTAGATGTACCTGTGACTAGGACCAGAGTACTCGGGATCACCTTACCACAACGTTTGTCTTGGTAGGTATATCGTGGTGAGGACACTGGATACTACTCAGACATCGATGCATGCGAGTACGGGAGCTACTGCGTGGAATTCACGACAGAGAAATCTGCATGATCATAATTCGTGGCGTAGAGGGTGGCTTTGGTGAATGGCTTCATGGTGATGAGAAGACGATGGGCTGTGTTTTTCGCTTATTTCAGAGAATTGGAATAGCTGCCCCTGCCCCTGCCCACAACTTAGGGGCTTGGAGGCGGTGCAGCACCATCAACCCTACAGTGTGCACGTTTCTATAGTCCTTTTTCTAATCAACACTGAGAAACATGGAGACACCGACTGCAAAGCTCCGTCATTCCACTGAACAGTGCAGCATAGACCCGTTAAGCGTCTGGTAGAATAGCCGCCTCCTAAGGCTGAAGCATTCCTGGACGATCCCCATCTATGGTCTGACCACGCGCCCTCCACCATCGGTTTGTGGAGATGGGTGTTGGAGTGGCCACCGTCGTGGCCGTGTGTCTCCTGTCCCACGAGGCGCTGACCACTTTGGGAGTCCTGGAATTGTCGCAAATTGGCAATCGGACTCGAACTCACTGGCCAGCAGACCATTGCCTCCAACTATCTGAAGCACCCCATGGCTACTCAGTTCATGAAACATGCCGACGTGCTATTTCGAACTCGCCACAACCCGCACTCCCCATGATCGCCATATGAGCAATGCCCAATAAGCGTGGAACTATGGTCTCTTCAGGGGGAGAACGGCGGGAGAAAGGGCCTTCCCGAACTGATGGAACCTCGCAAGGCCAATAATTAATGATTGCTGAAAAGAGTTGTTTGGACAAGGTTTTTGTTTACTCCCTAGGTTGTACTGTAATGTAGCGTGTGGAACGAATAAGGTTATTTGGCTTAACCTCCTATTTGGAGAATCGACCGGTTGGCCAACGTGAACCCCAAACACCAACAATGTTTCCACGCTGCTCTCCTCTCTTGCGGTTGGTCAATTTCAGCCTCACAATGGAGCATCCTCTGTTCCTCAATTCAATTCCATCTCTGATTTGGCAAAGTGAACAGGCTGGGCCGACAATTGTGGCTGGCAACATAGCCTCACGAACGCTCCTGGCCGCAATGTTTCCATGCTGTCCAATGCCCTTTCAAGGGTAATACCCTAGGAGATAGCCGAATAGCAGACCATCCAAGAACCAACAGGCAGGACTGCGCAATACCGTAGCGGGCAATATACGTGCATGTGGGCCGTGGTCGGGGGGGTGCAAAAGGTGATGGTGGTTCGCACCGCTTTCCGACCCCAAAAGTTTTAGCCTGGTAGTCATTCGGTCACTGCACTGAGAAAACTAGGCGACAGCTCTCCCTCACACGACCCAGTGGGAAAAACACATAAGTAGATTCCACCCCCCCTTCTTCCTACATCTCTCTTTTGTATTCATAGTATCATCCTACATCGTCAATCACCAGTGTGAACTACTACAGCCTCAATCCTATATTAAGATTTACATCAGACATCTAATTCGGAAATAAGGATTCACCTTCCTTCTCACTCCATCAGCTTCAGCCTCATTGTCCGACATCCCAAGTACACCACCCCTCCACCCCAGATAGATATACCAACACCCTCTTTACACATGTTGACTCCATGTCTCTCATACACCGAATAGAGCCAGGAGTCCGATTACTTTTTATCCCAGACATAGGAGACTGACATCAACCCATTGGGATCTCTGATCAAAGACTTCCCCATACCAGATCAAAAAGCTCTTTTCCATAAGATTCATACATAACATACACAAAAATTACCACCTGGTTTAAAGGAACAACCGAACACAACAACACCACAGAATTCTTGTGAAGCATACGTTCCGGCCATTACAATGTGTGTAACCAACATATACGTTGACCGGTACCCTGACGGGCGAAAGGTCGAGTTCCGTCAACTTTCCACTTGCAGGTATGGTCTCCCAAACAGACCTTGCCCTGCCCACTCAATTCTCGACAACCCAACCAGGAATATTGCCTTTGGGGAGCCAACAACACAATACATGATGACCAACACCATCTTCCCGTCTACCCCTCCTCGCTCATCGGGGGGTTCTAATCACCGTCATTCAGCTGGATCAGCTAGATCGCACCGTCACTCGTCGTCTTCCCCAGCTACTTCAGAGGACAGTCGCCGTCATCGACACAGAAGGAGTTCCTCAAAACCACATCGGACGCACCACAAAGAGCGTATTATCATTGTTGATGCACCACCTACCCCACGAACTCCACCGCAGCCATACCAGCAAACCTTTAGCACACCCTCTTCTCCAAACATGCCTTTCCATAGCTCTCGGGGTCGCCCAATAATAGTTGATGAGCGCGGTATGCGCGGAACTCGTTCACCATCAGTTGGAGTGGTTATGGGTGACCGCACCAGACCCATTCCCATTCCTGCACGGCGTTTATCTGTTTCCAGACCAGCATGGGATACTCCATCCTCATCACATACTAGCTTCGACCTCAAGGCTGAGAGAGCGCGTGAAGAGAGACTTCGCAACGAACTCGAGGCCGAAAATGCAAGACGTACTCGCCTTCTCGCTGAACAGGCTGCAGCACAAGATGCTGCAGCATGGCGAGCACGAAGAATCGCAGAGCAAGACGATGAAATTCGACGACGACCAGCCGTCCCCATAGCACCACGCCCACTCAATCAGAGGGCATATATCAAACCATATGTCGACAATTCACAAGCACTTTCGAGTATGATGGGTGGTTTAAGCCTAGGAGCTTCCGTTCCGGAAAGAACTCGTCGCGTTTCTTCTCGCCTTGAAGCTGCAGAGGCAGAAGCTATGAGACAGAGATTGCGCGAGAGGCAGATGCCCAAACGGAGATTTACCGTAGGCCCTGGACATAGGAGATCCAAAGTCGTTTACGAGAACGGGGTATATCGTTACGAATAAAATATTCTCATGTCCTGCGCCGTAGGATTTGCTTGGGAGGTTGTTTTTTTCACAGTCCCTTTTTCGTTCGCGCTACCGCTATTTCGCGCGACCATGTATAGATTTCAAGGAGGATGGATGATTATTGGAGTTACTTGTATCAGAGCTAAATTGTATTCAATGTATCTATCTTGTAATCACGGCCAAAATCATAGTAATCTCGAATTCAGATTCCTAAAATCGCTTCCATTTCATGTGATTGATCAAGCCAGATACTTCGTGGTATCCTTTTCACTAGATACTATTCATTCTGACCTACGACTCCGAACGTCAGTCATAATGTTGTATTTAACTTAGAACCGTCTCGCTAATTTTCTCTAACCCCTGAGCTGTTGCCTGTTTTGTATCACGTGACGTGGGCCATACCATAACCGAACGTTTCCTGGCATATCCGAACAGCGGCGTGCTCCCGCGAATGACTGCCGTTTTACCCCCCTCCTACTAGCGGGTGCCTCGATCTCCAGTATCCGCTCCTTGATTACGTTTGTAGGATAACGGATTACTAGTTTTGATGAGCAGAGTCTTATTTATACCTTATTACTTGCCATTCAGTGTCCTACTTCATTCAATCAATTTAGTCTTCGTCAATAGCTTGTTTGCATAAGTTAGCTGTGCCACCTTGTTCTACTTCCCCTTCATCTCACCAGACGGAAAAGGAAGTCTTCAGCTGTGAAATCAATACAAGATGGCAACAAATGCAGCTCCACCAACAGTTCCCCTCTTGATTAACAACAAAGAACATCAAACCACAGCAAGCTTCCCTGTCATTAACCCAGCAACTGGCGCCGTCGTCCGTAACTTCAGTAGCGCCTCGATATCCGACGTTGATCTTGCAATCTCGTCTGCCCAAAAAGCTTTCCCATCATGGAAAAATGTTCGTCCCTCCAAAAAGCGTGACATCTTCCTTCGCGCGGCAGACATCCTCGATTCCAAAAAACCGGAGCTCGCAAGATATCTCGTTGAGGAAACAGGCGCAGCTGAAGGCTGGGGACATTTCAATCTCGGCCTCGCTTCTGAGATTTTGAGGGATGTGGCTGGACGCATCTCCTCGATATCTGGATCGATTCCTACAACCGCAACGGAGGGATTGTCAGCTATGGTCTATAAAGAGCCGTATGGAGTTATCCTTGCGATTGCGCCATGGAACGCGGCGTACATTTTAGGTATCAGGAGTATCGCTTTTGCGCTCGCTGCTGGGAACACGGTGATATCCAAAGCACCAGAGTTCAGCCCAATGTGTAGTTATGCTATTGTGCAAATTTTCCATGAAGCTGGGCTTCCCGAAGGGGTGCTGAATTTACTGGCCCACAAGCCAGCAGACGCTGCAGCAGTGACGAAGCATTTGATTGAGAGTCCGGTGGTGAAGAAGATCAATTTCACTGGGAGTACCGGGGTTGGACGTATCATTGCAAAATTAGCTGGGGAGAATTTAAAACCAGTACTTTTGGAGCTGGGAGGTAAAGCACCAGCGATTGTGTGGGAAGATGCCGACCTAGAGTTAGCGGCACACGAATGTGCTGTCGGTGCCTTTTTGCACAGTGGGCAAATTTGTATGAGTACAGAGAGGATCATTGTACATGAGAAAGTAGTGGGTGAGTTTGAGGCGCATCTAAAGACTGCCATTGATGGGTTTGCACCAGCAAGCAAGGAACCTGGTGTTCTCATCAACAAAGCAGGTGTAGAGAAGAATACCAGACTACTTAAAGATGCAGTTGAGAAAGGAGCTACAATTTTGTATGGTGATATTGGGAATGGCGTTGAAGCGAAGATGAGACCCGTTGTTGTCAAGGGGACAAGTAAGGAGATGGACTTGTTCTACACCGAGAGTTTCGGCCCAACTGTCAGTTTACTGGTGGTTAAGAGCGAGGAAGAGGCACTTGCTCTAGCCAACGATACGGAATATGGATTATCTTCAGCTGTGTTTACAAAGGACTTAGCAACTGGATTGAGGTTTGCAAAGGGAATCGAGGCAGGTGCTGTGCATATCAATAACATGACTGTTCATGACGAGACAGCATTGCCACATGGAGGTAAGCTGATCATAATTCGTACGAATGAGTGAAATTCTAACAACTATTAGGTATGAAAGATAGTGGATATGGGAGATTTGGCTCAAGTGGTTTAGATGAGTGGGTGCGAACCAAAACGGTAACATTCAGGGATTAGCGGGTTGTGTTGGTATTTTGAAACATAAAGGTTGAGTAGATTTCTTGTAATTCTGGAACTCTCAGTAAGATACTATAAAACAGTTAAGGCAGTGCTACATAATTTTACGAATTGCTAAACAGTCTCTAATCGCTAGTTTGAAAGATTTACTTGGTTTTGGAGACAGGTCAATTTTGACCACCGACGTGACCGGCAGCTTTGGAGTGAACTACTACGGCGGTTGTTTGTTATATTGTTCGTCGAATTCCACTATTGAATGAGGTACTGATCTAATCCCTCAAGAAATGAAGCAGCTCTTACTTGTTTGTTTTTAACACTAGCATTGACTCAACTTCTCCGCGCTAGCACACAATGTGGCTCTCTCGCTAGTTGCCAATTACCCCTGAGCACAGCGTGAGTCACGTGTATTAGCCTCAGCTCTCCAGGCAACATATCATAACCTCGACGGCCATACTTTTTTCGAGATCAAAGATGCCTCCTCCATGTCAACATCCGTCTCTTTTAGTCACTCCCTCGACTCATGAATACTCAACAGCGTACTGCCAAAAAAGACCTTCCCTCCATCACAGAATCGCGGCATCGACTCCACTTGCTCGCCTTGATCCCTCTACCCCTAACATTCACCCATCAGAGGACTTTCCCGCACCTCTGGTGTTACCTGGTGATGATCTGGCTTACGATCCTGGCTGTCCACCACAAAGCCTACGGGCGTGGCTAAGACTGAAAGAGCGCAATGCTGTAACTCCGGAAAGACGTACCGTCTATCTTGTTGCGCCTCCAGAAGTTGATTCGGAGGCCGATCTGGATTTTGTAAATCAGTGGGCCGAACCGACGGGTCCAGGTATCGTGAAGCGAGAGATCGTGGAGTTTCCTAAACTCGATGACATCTTGACATATCTGACAGCATTTTATCACAAAATGCCTGTCAAGATGTTACCGGGCCCGAGACCTTGCTTCACCAATGATGTCCTGAACAGTATAAAACCCAAAGCCAGTAAGAATAGATATAATCGCGATCGCGAGCCTAAGAAGAAAGCCGCACCACCCAATACTCTATGGCTCAATACCCATACTAGCGAAGGGGCTATTGGTATCAAGTATCGGGCTACGCCAAATGGTCCATTTACTCACCAACTCAATTTAAATGACTTGCTTGACGCAGCAATTGCTATGCTACCAGATGACGCGTATGCGCTCGTGATGGTAGTGAAACATGACATTTTTGAGGACGAGGAGGATGACTTTGCATGTGGTCGAGCTTATGGTGGGAGCCGTATTGCTGTAGTTTCAGGTGCCCGTTATGCGCCTTGCTTGGATAAGCTACAAGACGTGAGTCGCACAGGAGGGTGGCCGGCGAGCCATTGTGAGTCGTGTGCGACTATGTATGGTCATGAGACTGAGGAAGAGATGGATGACGGTATTGAGGTGGTAGGAGCTCTACGAGCAGCCGTTACTGCTCATACGAAACTTGGGAGGCTAGACGGCAAATTGAGCAAGAAATCATTAGAGGGTTTGTGGTTGGGTAGAGTGTGCAGAACAGTTGGCCATGAGGTTGGTCACTGCTTTGGCATCGGCCATTGCACGTACTATGCTTGTTCGATGCAAGGTACTGCCAGCGTGATCGAGGATGCTAGGCAGCCTCCTTATCTCTGTCCTGTAGATCTGGAGAAGATGTTGAAGGCTACTGGCTCGAATGTTATTGACAGATATAATGCCATCTTGGGATTTTGTGGGAAATTCACAGAAGTACACCTATATGCTGCCTATGCAGCTTGGATTCGACATAGAATCAGCGTAATCGAGAGAACTAGGTCGTCATGAAGGCACTTGAAAAACTAAGCTGGAATAAACACAGATTATAATACACTAAAATATCAGTTGTTTGGATAAAATCAAGATATCACAATCTTGAAAGTTACTATAAAAGTTAACAGGAAATTCCGAACGCAGTTTTGGTTGTCATTAAGACATGATTTAAAAATGTGTGAGTTCGTCAACACATTCTAAACTGCACTGTTTTCTTTGTATCCCGAGCATTAGAGCACTATATCCACAATAGTAAGTTGTAGGTTGCTATTCAGTAATTCACCGCCGCCCCTGAATTGGTACATTGTCCAGCAAGATGTTATTCCAAAAAGATTCTATTGCTAGAAACCCAATTTTTAAATTCTTATAATAAACATAACTATGATTTTGATTTCATAATACAAGCTAGATGGCTTTCCTTGTTATATACTGCGGGGTGAACTTGTTCCAGAAACCACTTTTCTTGTCCTCTTTCTTTTCTTCGCCTCTTGTCCTTTCATCGGGCTGAGCCTCGCACCAAAGTTTGTTAAACCCATCCATGTTCTCATCGATATACGCCAGAATAGCTCTCATCAGTATTTTTTCTGTCCACCCCTCCCTCTCCTCATACTTCTCTTCTTTCCCCACAACCTCCAGGAACGCACAAATGTCCACCAATAGCTCCCTGCGCCGATCCAAACCTCGTATCGTTCCCCTAACCTGAGGATACTTTAAACTTCCATCTCCGTTCGTCCCCTCTTCTTCTGGGGTCTTTCCACAACGTGGTCTTCCATACGATACTGCCCAGGTGTAGTATTGCATAGAGGTTGTCTTGTCTGTAGAACTGAGATGTATTGCTCCAGAGCGATCTGAAGACCAGAAGGGTTGACCGAGACGCCTGTCTAGTACCCAGTCTCCCCATTCATTCCGAGTGATGCCGAGGTAGTAATTATGTATCACAGTGGGCACCAAATTCTCATTGTTGGCAAAATCATATTCATCTTCAAGGATTATCTGATTTGCGCAGATGTCCACAACCATTCGCTGCCGCTTCTTCAAGATATCCTCATGAACGTTGAAACGCGCCCCGTGTGATACATAAACGCTCAGTCCAAAAAGACAGTTCCAAGCATGAATTGCGGCGTGGATAGGACCATCGTTCCCACTGTAGAACTGAATCCTTGATTTCGCCGTATCTTCATCCGAGCCAATACTGATGGTTAGTTGTTGGGCAGGCCCCTGATTTTGTCTATGTGACCATTCGCCTCGCTTGAAGCCGCCGCCGACCTCGTATGCAAGATACTCAAGCATCAGATAGATGAACTTATCTCCATTCTCATAACGGCTATCAAAATACTCGATCAATTTGATCCGAGGAGAGACGATCAGTAGAGCGACGTGATTCAGATCTGTGAATTCTGGATGCTTCTCGGAATCAAACTTTGGCATCACTGGCACTAGGAGGTGTTCAACATCCATCAACGAGGCTCGACGATCATTCTTCTCAAGATCCGGAGCGATCTCGTGAAGTCGTTGACTTCCCCATTTTAGCCCTCGATTAGGATTGTTTGGAGATGGACGTTGACTTAATTTGTCAAAGAAGCTATGTCCCAAATTGATGTATTTTGGAAGTTTATTTTTCGCGACTGGATGTTTTTCGTTGTGGTAAGCGCAAAGGATTTCCAGGTAAGCTTCTATGATTGAAATGTCAACTGTGCCGTTCTTCCGAAGACATTCGGCCAGACTGTGTTTGGAGATTCTATGATTCCCTCGCACTAGGTCTTCTGATGCCGATTTTCCACGTGCATCGGTATTTGGTTGCCCGAGAATATTGTTAAGCGTCAGATGAGTGGAATCATCCTCGGTAGGCTTAAACTGCCAATTGATGGTGATCTGGTGTTGTGGCATATTTAGAGTGATAGTCACTAGTATCTAGTAAATCTTAATATTGAATTAGAATTAGAGACTTCGAAAATGACAAGTCAAAACCTCAAGTATGCCGGTTGGATCTATGTCTCTTTGTTAAAACGCTTCCGTAACATCATTCGGCTACTCCTTCAATAGGGCGATCAAAACCAAACAATGGGAAGATATAAACAAAGGAACTGCCCAGCTTGTCAGTCACGAAGTATATTGGCAAGCGCAGATAGCGACCGATAAGTGCAATTGCTTGTGCAATTCGAAAATGCAAGACATGTATTTCTGGTCCACTTTTTAATCTATTACAAAGATCTTCCTCTAATAAAGCGAGCTGTAATCTTGGAAATACCGAACCAGCACTGATTTAAGAGCCGCTACCTGATCAGCAGCTTGATTTACATTCACAACTTCGCTCTTCCAGCTTCGATCGCGACCCAGCTATCTCGATCCAGGCGTTCGTACTTGTGGCCATTGAGCCAGTACAGCTTATCTGTAATACCACCTGCACTTTCATCCCACCCCTTCTTCTGAAGTTCGCCCTTTGCTTTCTTGAACGTTGCATTCGCCTCAATTCTGCTATGAATTAGCTTGCATCATCTAAACTTAGAATTATTCCTTACTCTTTCGTAATACGCACAAGACGAGGCATAGCGTAGTTGGGAAGACCGGTCTTCTTCAGCTGCTTGAAAAGCTTGCTCATAAATGCATCGTCTGCTTGTGATTCTAGCGTAATTGCCGCAGCTCCTGCCTGCCCATCATAGCTATAGAAGTTAGTCAGGATTTGTCATGTAAAGATGATAGGAACACCTACCTCGCCAACTTGACTCCGTAAACCACTGCATCCTGGACATCCGGAAGCTTAGCAATATGGTCCCTAACCTCTCCGGCGCTGACATTCTCTCCTTTCCATCTAAATGTATCGCCCATTCTGTCATGAAAATGTACCCATCCTGTGGTTTCTTGTACCAGCATGTCTCCCATCCTTCTGAAGCAATCTCCTTTCTCAAACACGTCTCTGAGAATGCCACTCTCGGTTGCGGACTTGTTATTCAAGTATACAGTCAGCAGATCGGGGTCCATTACTCTTCCAATACATTCCCCAGCTTCTCCAGGGCCTACTCTCACACAGAAACCCGTCTTTGGCTGTTGTGCTCATTAATCACTAGTGCATCTTTGCAAGTAGGTCTTGGAGCTGTACTCACATCCCTATAGATCTCTTCCGTTACTGGATCTGTCTTCACCAAAAATGTAACATCCTCCATATACCTTCCAATCAGCCCTGCAAACCCGACTTTCCCTGCCCCCGCAGCTGATTTCCCAATATTATCATACTTAGCTGCACCCTCCGTTGATCTATAAAACTCTCTTATCTCTGGAACGCCGAACCTTTCTCGAAATTTCTCCCAAATCTCACCCCTCAGTCCGTTTCCAGAAGCAACAATACAATTATGCTCTCTATCATACGGCGATGGTGGCGCAGATAATAGATAACGACACAATTCTCCAACATAGAGAACACGAGTAGCACGTGAATCCGCGACATCTTTCCAGAATCGACTGGATGAGAATTTACGCGCCAGGCAGAGGGTAGAGGAGGTTCCGAAACTGTAACAGACACCGGTGAAAAAGGCCGTACCGTGGAATAAAGGAAGTGGGGAGTAAGTGCGGAGTGGGAAGTAGGTTTGGGGATTGCGCACATCGGGGGTGAGTGGGGTCGATGTTACCATTAGGAGGTGATTAAGACAGGCGCATGCTTTTGGTTTACCGGTGGTGCCAGATGTGTAGATGAGGACGGCGAGGTCCTTAATGGTTGCTTTGGCGGGAGGAGTAACTACTACAGGGTCTGGCAGGTGGTTGATGTCGACCACATTTACTTCTGAGTTTGGAGGACCAATGTCTGGAAATGAGGAAAGCGATACTGAAAAATGTTGCAACGGTTCGACTACAAACTCGGAAAGATCTGGAGTCGAGATGATAGTTTTTGCGGTCGACACAGCCAAACAATGCCTCAAGGTGTCATCTTCACACATTGTTAGTTATAGACTTTCGATATGGAGTAGCAAGTACCTCGAAGACTAGTATTTATCATTGCTGAGATGGCACCGAGTTTTGATAGGGCTAATACGGTAATCACCATTTCTGGTGAGTTTGTGGTGAATACTGCCACAATTTCTTTGCGCTGAATACCCCTTTCACCCAAGAATGCGGCAAGACGAATGCTGTCTATGACTAGATTTAGTAATCTTTTTCTCTTTTAAATCGAGCTAAACAAGGACTTCCGAGTTGTAAGTCTTTAATAACTTCATCCTAAGTTCATCGAAACAGCACCTGACACTTACCTCGCTTGAGCTCTCCATAAGTCCAAGTTCGGCCTTCAAACCACAATGCTTCAATACTCGGATCAACAAGATCGAACATGCCATAGAGTGTGCATGTGTCGCCTAGTTCTTGTATTCTTCTTCCCATTCTATTCCTAAATGCTCGGCTAGACTCTAATTGCTTCAAATCATTCACAATTGAGTATTTGGCGTTAACGTAAGCTCCCGCCGCTAGCACGGCGGCGGAGATCAATGGGGCCGTGTCCATATTAGATTGTGTTGCAAAGAATAATGAAGTTGAAGTAACTTTTAGGAGTAAGCAAAAGGGAACAAATTGGACTGGACTGAAGTCGAAGAGGTTTGAGTATTGCCTCAACTTCCAAGCATTACTCAAATATGCCGAAGCACATCCCGTCAACGCCATGCACGGCCTTGGCCCAGCGTTACCCCACGATTATAGCCTAAAGGCGGCCCCAGACTTCTCACCCTGTCTCCTATTAAATAGTCTCGGTAGTGACCGTCGACTAATCACCCAATCCTCGCCACTTTCATCTCTGTTAGCCGAACTCCTCTTCTGGTTCCGAGGAAAGTTTATGTGCAGCTCATAAGGACAACCGGAGAGCCGCAGACTGAGAGCGAAAGCTACGATAGATAAAAAAACACGCCTGTCTACTACCTGAATACACTCTGAACAACTTCACTCAATTGTGTGTTTGTGTGTGCTACTACTTTATATAGGAAATCCTCAGCTTTGTTGATATCTTTGGAAAGCTCTCCAGAAATGTCTTCCGCCGAGCAAAGACTATCGTCCGTGATGGGCCATCTCAACCCCTCCGCGTTAGGGGACACAAGGGTGAACAAATTACTAGAGAAGAATCCTGATGATATTGTATGGCCTCAACAGAACTCATATTTGTTACCATAACTGACAAGATTTAGGTCATCACCTTGGCATTGAGAACACCTCTGACCAAAGCCAGGAAGGGAGGATTGAAAGATACAAAGCTCGATGACTTGCTGATCACTCTTTTGACGGTAGTAGAGGAAATCTTGCTGTAATCTAGCACGCTGATGAAGTGATAGGCAGTTCGAGAAAAGTCCAAAATCGATCCTGGTTTGGTCGAAGACGTCTGTGTTGGAAACGTCTTAGCAGTTGGACAGGCTTATATGGCCCGCTCAGCTGTCCTTGCTGCAGGATTTCCCGTCGGCACCGCAGCTTCAATTGCAAATCGCTTCTGCTCTTCCGGCCTCCTCGCCGTGCAAAATATCGCAAATCAAATTATTGCTGGCTCGATCGATGTTGGACTCGCGGTTGGCGCAGAGAGCATGAGCAGTACGCCTGATGACGGCGCACCAGTGATGAGCGAAAAAATAATTAATCACCCGGTGGCTTCTCAAAACCTTCAGCCAATGGGACAGACGTCTGAAAACGTTGCAAGTGACTTTTCTGTAACAAGAGAAGCCATGGATAGGTTTGCTGCAGGCTCTTTCCAGAAAGCTGAGAAAGCGCAGAAAGAGGGTTGGGTGACCGATGAAATCATACCCGTTACTGTTCAGCTGAAGGATGCTAATGGAGTATCGAAAACGGTTACGCTTGATCGTGATGATGGGGTACGATATGGAACGACAGCTGAGTCTTTGGGTAAAATTCGAGCGGCCTTTCCACAGTGGAGCCCAAGTGCCACCACAGGCGGTAATGCATCACAAATAACAGACGGTGCTGCTGCTGTGTTACTCATGAAACGATCGAAAGCAAAAGAGCTTGGACAGCCCATCGTAGGAAAATTCTGTGCTGCTACAGTCGTTGGTTTGGAACCCAGAATTATGGGAATCGGACCAAGTCTCGCCATCCCTAAAATTTTAGGCAAGGTAGGCTTGAGTAAAGATGATGTTGACGTTTTTGAGATCAATGAAGCTTTTGCTTCTATGGTGAGTCAAGTTTTACATTCCCTCTGCACGATCTTCTACTAAATAGTACTCAGGGAGTGTATTGTGTTGAGAGCCTGGGACTTGACCCTTCTAAAGTAAACCCAAGAGGGGGAGCGATGTGAGTTATTTCAGTACTCATCCCATGCCCATTGAAGTGTTACTAAATGTCACATACAGTGCTTTGGGCCATCCATTAGGTTGTACAGGTGCTCGTCAAGTTGTGACCGCCTTGTCAGAACTAAGAAGACAGAATAAGAGGATAGCTGTGACTTCGATGTGTGTCGGAACTGTAAGTTTATCCAACTTGGAATTCAAATGGATAGTGGATCAAATGGTAAACTGACGTGAAACAGGGAATGGGAATGGCAGCTGTATTTGTTTCGGAACACTAATAAATGCTATGGAGATGACAGGTGTAGATAGAAAGTTACTGTCTTGAACATAGTTTGAGAATTTGTAGTGAATAGTGCTTATCAATCTTTGCAAGAGATTGTGTTTGTGATTTTTTTTATAAGAGACTTACCTTAAATAAATGTAAATCGATAGATAGAATATCTCCATTCAAGTACGTCCAATATCCAAAAGTCATGTCGATATTTGAAATTTCATGCTATAGAGATTGCGTGGTAACACATGCAGACAGCTGTTGATTGGCTAATCAACTTTTTGCCTCAAAAGTCAGGATCCCGAGCTGCGGAACCACTGAACCTCGAAACTTGGCCAGAACAGAAGACCTTCATAAACTTAGCATTCACATGGCGCCCTCTGTTCTCATAAACGACACTCGACACACTTGTTGATGTCGAAGATATTAGAGGCATTGCGCCTCGGACTTAACATACTTCTTTTCTGCCCAGTGCTCTCCTAATGTCTTGGGATTTGCTGAAGCGGTTCATCGAGAGCGATGTCTTTAATCAGAACCCCTTTCTTTCTGTGGCATACCTCTCGTGCGCTTCCCCAACACCCAAATTGATCACAATTAGCTGATTGAACATAGCCGATACGCCGATCATGTAGGAATCACATATGTCCTTTGCTCGAAGCTGCGCCAGTTTAGCTATGAAGAAATCGAGTTCTTTCTACCACAATTATGCCACCTTATCATAAGCGTTAATAATGAATCTATGGCGTTGGAGGAGTTTATTTTAGACCTTTGCGAGGAATCGGTGAATGCAGCATTACTTGTAGGTTATCAAGCTCTCCCAAGTGGCATATCTGACAATTACGCCAGACGTTTTGGCTATTTCAAAGCTATCTTCATGACTTATCCACGAATCCACAATCCGATGCCTTCAAGACCTGTCGAAGGGTTTACAATAAAGTCCAACACATTGTCTTTGGAGTTTCAGAGCCTACTAGAAATGAGAAGATTAAAGAGAACGTGCTGCCTGTGACCGTTCTGGCCAGCTTCGTTTTGGCGAGTGTGGCAGTTCCGTTTCTCCCGCGTTGGGCTGGTCCCCTTGCAATTGCTCAAGCTCGCAAACCACAGTCAACAGGAGACGTTATATCAGACACTAGCCAGACTCAACAAAAGATTGTTCGCAGTCATACTACCACGCCAGGTTCAGCCCGCACAAAAAGAGCTAGAGAAGCTGTCAGGGTAAAGGGTGTTCAGAGTGGGAGCATGTCTCCAGAATTACACCCAAGATCAGCTCGTGCCTCTTCTCTTACTAGACCGCAGTCTTCCGGCGCCCATAAACATGCAGTACCATCGCGAAGGCCATCACGTCTTGATTTACAAGCTGCAGATCCTCGGCTAAGTTCCTCTTCTCTACCACTACCAGAATTACGTACACCAAGAATGGTAACGAGGCCGACTACTCCGGCTACTGCAGGGCTTGTGCAGCGCCCCGACCTTTTGCACAAAAGACATTCACATTTGTCTAGACCGCTCACTCCATCTGTCCTATCGCCTGCCCAAAAGACGAGTCTACTACGTCAAAATTATTTCCGCTGTGAAACTCAATTCCTGACAGCACTCGAAGATATTTCAAATCGTTTAGTAATAGTACCAAAAGCTGCACGTCTCAGTGCCTTGCGCGCCGAGTTAGCTCTGATTGCACAAGATTTACCTGCCGAGGTTGATATACCTGTGATTTGCCCAGCTACACTGGTCGATGGCATTCCTAGTAAAAGTCAACACCATCGTATCGTACGATTGAATCCCGCAGAGGCCACCGTTTTAAATAGTGCTGAGAAGGTTCCGTATCTTTTGATGGTAGAAGTATTAAGAGATGATTTTTCTTTTGATCCTGATACAGCGGATAATGCAAGGGTGCTTTCCCAACTACTATCAGAGCAAGCATCGAATAAGAGACGGATATTTGACCTTTCTGAATCTGCGCGGATGTCAACTGGGTCGAAAGGAGTGGAGAGTGTCGCACAGGACAGTGTATTTGAACCCGTTTCTGGAGATTTGGGCAGCTCCCCACTTATCAAGTCTTTTGATGAAAGCCCTCAAGCTGAGATCAATCATATACCTAATCAACAACCACGAAATTCAAGCGGGGCGACGACATTGTCAAACTTATCAGGTCTTACCACGCCGAGGACCTCTGGAGCTTCAACCTCGCGCTCAAGCAGTCCAGGCCGTTTAAATAGACAGATGACATTTCCAAAGGCAGGCAGATCTGGTGCTGCTGATCAACCAGACTTCGAAGCTTTAGCTACACATATGAGAACAGCATCTCAAATGTTAGCCCAACTGGAGCTAACGAGCGGGAAGCGACCAAAGAGTGAAGTTGCCGCCATCCGGGCCAAGATAATTGCTAGCATGCAAAGTCTGGAGGAACAAAGCTTTGAATTAGAGGAAAATAACACCGCGGGTCCCACATTTGATACTATCATGGCAAATGCAAATGTTGCAGCCGCAAATGTTGGGCCAGAGGATATTGAGGAACATATGGTTGCTGATTCGCCAGTGAATACCGGTGCGGGCGCGGCCCGTATGGAAAATGATCAGAAAACAGGTGGTGTACAGAGGAAGGGCGACAGGGACGATCCTAGCGCTGCTACCTTTGGCGAGGAGTGGAGTGTAAAGAAGGAGAGAATACGAAAATCCTCACCGTATGGATGGATGAAGAATTGGGACGTCTTGAGTGTCATTGTTAAGACCGGAGATGATCTGAGACAGGAAGCATTTGCTTGCCAGCTCATTCAAGTTTGTGATAAGATTTGGCGGGACGCTGATATTCCTGTTTGGGTCAAGCGGATGCGGATCTTGGTCACTGGAGAATCTTCCGGTCTCATCGAAACTATAACCAATGGAGTCTCGTTGCACTCACTAAAGCGTAGTTTAACGCTTGCAACCATCGAAGCTGGCCAAAATCCTCGTGGGCGGATCGCAACACTAAAAGACCATTTTGTGAAGACTTTTGGGCCGCCAGAATCCGAAGCCTACAAAGCAGCAGAAGATGGATTCAAGAGATCCCTGGCAGCTTATAGCATAATATCGTATATTCTTCAGCTTAAGGATCGCCATAACGGGAATGTGTTAGTCGATAATGAAGGTCACATTATTCACATCGATTTTGGATTCATGCTTTCCAACTCGCCAGGTTCGGTTGGCTTTGAGGCGGCGCCCTTCAAATTAACCCAAGACTATGTTGATGTGTTAGGTGGTGTTGGTTCACCCGGGTTCGATGACTACAAAATGCTTTGCAAGCAAGCATTCCAAGGTACGCTTCTCCTCTAAATTATCCTGTTATGTTTTAATAAGTATGTGCAGCACTTCGTAAATCTGCCGATAGTCTAATTGATTTGGTGAATATGATGGGAAAAGAATCAAAATTCCCTTGCTTTCAATATGGGGTCATGCAAGCGACAAACAGCTTGCGTCAACGCTTCCAGTTACAGATGAGCGCGGATGAAGCGGAACAATTTGTTGAGACAGACTTGATAGGCAAGTCCTTGGGAAGCTACTACACACGACTGTACGTATACACTCCAAGTTATATTCTCTGGCATAAAACTAACGAGTGCGCGAAGTTACGATACTTATCAATATCGTACTCAAGGTATATACTGATTAGCTTGCTGTCCAACTCTGGAGTTGCATAGAGTGGCGTTTGGATATTCTGCATTTACAGGGGACTCACAATCTTAGGAATGGCATGCTCTTGTGAGATAAATCTTTACTAGAATTATGAATATTACCCAGACATAAGTCAATGATATCTACTATCACTTGATGTATTTTGACCTAGTTTGGTTTTTACCCGTCGAAGATGTGAGAGTTTCTTTTTGTCATAAGAGATCTAGATGAGCCAGATATTCAGATCGATACTGCTTCAAGTTTGGGTCCGTGATCTTGGACGCGGCTGCTGCTTAAGGTCGGCTAACGCGTATCTTATTCACTTTGGATCTTTAGCATGGCCTCTCAGCCTCTCCAGCCTCTCATGATATTTTCTGAACCCAAGACAAGACTAAAAACACAACATCTCTTCTCTAGTGACTACAGCATTATGGATACTACCGGCTGGCTAAGGTGAATCATAACCCTACATGGCGAAGAAGTGTCTAATCATGAGAGCTTTGTTTCCAATCCGAATACCCTTCTTATCAGATCCTCGACAACTTAACTGGAATATATGAATACGTATGAATATAAATTACGGGCAACGAACATGAGGTCGAAAGGCACATATACTTCGAAATAATCTCACCGCAGATATTGAAGATAACAGTCCTTTGCGGTGCCAAAATCTTCGGGTAATAAACCAAGATAAACTGTTCAACGCGTGTACAATGTCATTTAAGAACAAGAATCTTTAGACGTCCGAGAGCTCACAGGCAGGATGACACGAAATAGGCGTGGTTTTTTTGGAGCTGCAAATTATTGTTTATATACTCGAACCACTGGGTAGGAATTCCTCAAAATCTCTAGATTCAATTATACTGAAAATCATTCACCTAATCTTGTTATACTACCATACTGCAGAGTAAAGAAGGGATAGCAAGGCTCCTTCGCCTTCAGCTATTTAATCCTCCTCAGACATCTCGACACTTATCACTGCAGTATCTCCAACTTGTTTCGACGTTGTCACTTCCACTCGAATCCAGCTTCGACGGCAGTCCTTACACACGACAAGACAAGCGAACAAATTGACATTATGGCGCCTCGCGAGCATGAATGGTCTGAGTTTGAGGTAAGAGGTTCCTCTGAGGCTTCTGAATAACATCAGGGCAATTCCCAAATGTAATTCCCCTCGTATCGCGATCACTAATCTACTCCCAGATGCACACCCTCCTCTGTCTCATGGCACGAGGAATACACCTTCCACCCGTCAAAATGAAACGCGACGAAGACGAAGGTGCAGCCCGCCAACACGCCCACGTCAACGTCGCTACCGACCTCAACGCCGCTTTGAATGGCGAATCAAATTTTGTTAACGACATTAGCAAGCGTGATGTGTCCAGGATGATTGATCGTATCTTGAGCGAGAAGAAAGGTATCATGGGACCAGGAGGTTACATGGAGCGCTCAAAGTTCCCAAGAATTACGAGGGGATTGAGGAGGGTATTTGAGAGACAGAGTAAGCTGGACTTTGACGGGAGTGAAAGTGAGTGGAACTTATGGAGGAGGGAAGAGGAAGCGGAGAAGAGACGAATTAAGATGGGAGATCTGTCTCGACTCGAGGCTAGGGAATGTTTAGCTGTTGTGGATAGTATAGGTTGCGATGATGAAGAGGGAGACTTGAGATGCACTGGTAGAAAGTTGAATCAGGATGAACGTGCTGAGCAGAGAGATGCCGCTGAGAGAATGCGTCAGGATTATCTATCTGGTGGCTATGACCGCACTCCTCGTCGTGGTAAGTCCCAACCAAGAGTCTCATGCTCAAATAACAAATTCAGCTAATTGACGAATAGTTAAACAACTATCTACAACCGACCCGGATGCCAACATCTGGGCCCAGGCTGACATTGCCGCATCAACTATTCGGTCTCAAACTCAGGGTTGTACAACACCTCCCTATGTTCTACCCCATGATATATATGCTTGTACCGACCCAAAAGAAGCTGAAGACCATACCAGCCAATCTACCATATCCACTGAACGACTACTTCAGCATCACACGAGACTACCCGCCAAACCCCAGGTCGCTTCTTTTGCTACTCCAAACCTAAATTACGCCCCGTCCTCGCCTGGAAGAAGGCCAATCGGTGTCAAACATGCTCTGCCCAAGAAGCCAGTGTCAATCTTGAAGAATAGTAAGAACAAGTCTCGGGCGAATCTAGATGGCAAGAAGATCGATCTTGCGCGATTCCAACATGTGGCTGATATTGAAGGCGAGCTCGAGAAGAGAGAGGAGATATATGGCAGAGCGGAGACAGAGAAGACAGGTGCGAGCTTAGAGACGTTGCTTTTCGATCGATTGGAGCGTGGTTCTGCAGATTCGGAGATGGATGAGGTTGATCGTGAAGCTAATTTAAAGAGACGAGTTTTACCTTGATCTTGGTGCTGAATATGAGAGAAGGATACCCCATTTCAGATTTCTGGCTCTATTCAGGGCCATTGAATACGACGCTGCTTAGACTTTTCACACAGATGCGTTGTCTTCGAAACAAAATAGGATGAGAGTTTACGTGCATTAATACGTAGATAGCATAGTTTCAATTATTCAACTATCAACTTAACGAGCATTTACTCTACGCCAGATGCTATGTGATATGAACTCTAAGAGCGGAGCAATGCTCCAGATATGAAGCGGCTAAAATATCGGCATACTCCAACTCTAGGATATCGAAGGGATCAGCCGATTGACTCGTTCAATTTTGCTTTATAAACTCCCACTCGCCACGCTTCCTCGGCGACTTCTTCCTCTAGCTTCCTCTCCAGACTATTTCTCGCCGCCTCCTCTACATCTACTGCTGGGAGACGTGAACTTATCCTTGAACCTAAATGATCGACAGCAGTTGGCCGATGAGTCGATTTTCTCGAAGATTTGGATTCCCTCTTCGGGCTTGGCGAGGAACCGAGTGAGTAGCACTTATGCCTGCGTAGTTAGATGAGGTGATCATATACGTTTGATGTATATCCGTGTCGGCGATGAACCGAGTAATTGTGGATACATCCGTTCTTTCATTAAATTTGCAGACGATACATATTTCAAGCACTTTGTGGTAGTTATATCGCATCAGCAAGGACTCGTGAATCATCTATGGTTTACGGCTAGCATTTGGAAGAGACGTTGTCCTAGCATCTCACTATCGATTCACATAAAGAGGATAGGCCATAACTAAATGGGACATAAATAGGAAAAGCCTCAAACTGAGGAAAGTTGAACAGCTAGATTCCACGTCCTATCAGCTCTCCATTTGTAAAGGTGAGGTAAGATCGACTCCATGGTACCGGTCTCGGTCAAGCAGACAGGTAGCTGATATGGTTACGAACATGACCACGTGCTCGTCAGAGAGCAGCAAATAGCAACGCCTTGAGATTGTGAGCATCAAACCAAGGATCTTGACATAGCTTGACTATCCTTAGAACCCTGCCGTATATCTCAAACACGATATATGATAGCACATCAACAGCACATCAACAGCACGATGGACTGATAGCAGAGCTAGCTCGCTTAAGAAAAGGGGGGATCGGCATCTTTGTACTTATTCCATAACCAAGCCCATTCTCCCACATCTTCGTCTACACAACACAGTCCCAGAACCCAATCCTATAAAATCCAACCCCCGATCCCATAAAAAAAAAAAAACTCTCTCATCTATAGCCGCATGTCCAAAACCCAGTATCCAAAACCGGGCCAGGGTGTAGATTCAAGAAACAAACAAAGAAACAGCTAGAAAGAGAGCAATAAACCAAAGGGCCTGCTCCCCAAGGTATACATAGGCGAGCTCCGCCCGCTTTCCCTGCCCTGCCCTGCCCTGCACTGCACTGCACTGCAACGCGCGCGTCCTCGGAACAGGCAAATTCGGGAAGAGGGTTGGATTTAAGTTTAGATGCGTTGCATGCAAAACAACCCCCTCTTTCTCGAAATGGGAATCCTTGGGAGAGGGGGGAAATCCTTCGTGGGTTGCGACGTGCAACAGAATGCTTGATACGGGGTTATGTGAAGAGAGACAGGAGCGTGGGGCCAATGGAAGAAAAGGACTGGCTTTGGGAGAGGTCGACTGGGCGGGGGGCGGGGAAAAAGGCATGTGATTTTTGAGGGAAGGATTTGGAAGGATCCGAATTGGAGGGGGTTCGGAAATTTCGAGGTGTTATTGGTGGGTGGCTGGCTTACGTTTTGTATGTTGCAAGATGTTGGAAGTGTTGAGGATCTATTGTTTAAAATTATGGATGGTTGATTTCACAAAGTCTCAGGAAGTGGATCTGAAATATTGTAGATATATATATTATAGGATGGTTATTTCATTTTCAGGAAAACCATATTAGGGGTATCGGTAATTTTCATGTCTATGAACGCCAATCCATTTCACCACATCGCGCTTTGTCCAAGCAGCGGGTTACTTTTGTTTCCGAACAGACTAGCTGCCACCAAGCAAAATAAAACAACAAAACACACTTAGATCACCGAAGATCTAAGCTTTGGAATTGAATGAATATCTGCTTTGGTCTACAATCAACATGCCGGCGATCGAGGCACTGGTAAGAGTGGCGATGACACCGGATATCAAAGCGGAAACGGCGACGCGTGCAACACGACCACTACGGCCGGGTGCGAGCTGAGACAAGACACCGATTTGAATACCCACAGAGGAGATGTTTCCGAAACCACAGCATGCATAGGTAGCAATGAGTTTGGAGCGTTGGGATAGATCTGCGTAAAGTGGGCCAGATAACAGGTTAAACTGGATCGCGTCAGTACCTGTGTGAGGATAAAATCATAAAAGGAAATACTTACAGCGACGAATTCATTGGCCACAACCTTAATACCAATGAGTTGGGAGACCTTGAGGATATCGGAGCCTGCTTCCTTATTTTTGGATGGATCACCTTTGCGGTCAACACCAAGAAGGAATGCAATTGGGTAAAAGAGATATCCGAGGATGAACTGAATGGTAAGCTTTGGGCTTCCATCATCATTGGCAATACTGAAATATCGGCCCCACCAACCAAGGACACCGTTGAAGAGACCGAGAAGAGCGAGAATGCAGAGCAAACAGGCTGCAATCATCGCACCGATCTTAAGACCGAGCCACGAACCATTGGCAAAAGCGTGAAGACTGTTAGTAGGCTTCTCGCCTTCGTCCTCTGGAATCATGATCTTTCCTGCTGTGAGCGGCTCTTCGGTTTCTGGGTATCGAAGTTTGGAGATCGCAAGCGAAGCTGGGATGCTCATCACACAGGATGAGATCAGGGCAAGGGGGTTGAGACCCATGCCGATATATGCGGAGAGCACACTTCCTGCAATGGTAGCGAATCCAGAGGTCATAACCTGATGGAGCTCGGCATCGGTAAGATGAGGAATAAAGGGCTTAATCAACATGGCTGATTCACCTTGTCCGACGAAAGGAGATGCGGCAGCCACAACAGCCTCGGCACCAGATACCTTCATGGTGTAGAAGAAAACGGTAGCGAACTTCTGGATGAACCATTGCAGAGTTCCCCAGTAGTATAGCAACTGGACGAATGCAATGAAGAAGATAATCGGTGGAATAACACCAATGAGGAACCAGTTGAGCTCAAAAGCGTTGGCGCCAGTCAAGAACGAGGTTCCCTCGGCGGCATATCCAAGAAGGGATTTTGCCAGAAACGCGATGAAGTTGAAGATGTCATAACCGGCCTTAGCGCGCAAGACAAACAATGCGACGAGATATTGCGCAAGCATACCAACAATGACAGTTTGCCATTGAATAGCCTTGCGGTTTCTCGAGGTGGCATAGAAGCCAGCAATGAAGATGGCAAGACCCAACAAGCTGATGGCACGGTTCTCACGCGTGTTGTCGTCCGATTCCTCACTGGCAAATGCTCCGATAATGAAAACTGCAACGGTTCCGGCTCCAGCAATAGGCATCTTCAAGCTTTGTGGAATCAGGTCCACTGGACCTTGAACAGCCTTTTTCCAAACGAGAGCAATTGGCTTGGTGATGTATTTGGTTGATACGTGGAAGGTGATCAATCGAATGGTGATAGCAAGGTACAGGAGGAAGGGAATCAGCCATCCGAGGTCCTTTCGGTGTAAAACTAGACCAGTAATCCACCATCTGCATGTATTTTGTTAGGAAAATGCGGGCGAGCAAAGCTGAGGGGCGAGCAAAAACAACGTACGCAGTCATCACCAACCAAATGGCCAGGTGCCCAAAGATTCTGTATCGAATCCACAGGGAACGGAGTTTGGATTGGCGTTTGGTCTCACCCATCGATCCGTCCTCCTCGGATGCGCTCATGGCCTTCTCCTCGATCCCAGTTCCGTATTTCACATCGGTGGTCTCGACGTCTCCCCGGACCGTGTCATTGGCAACGGCTGGTCGCTCGTAGGAAGGGATGCGATCAATCTTCTCCACATTGTCGTGGTGGTTGAGGGAACTCGCAGACGAGATGTGCGTCTCGGTGGTGGGCTGCGGTTCGCTCTGCTTGTGGAGCGCGTCGTTTGCCTTGGGTGGGATAGAGGCCATGTTGCGGAGTGGTCGATGTGTGACCTGGCGTACGAGTTGACGGGGAGGAAGCAAAACTGAGGAAAGGAATGGAGCGTGGGTGGGACAAAATATTTATGCTCGTTATCTCTCACGGCGGACGGGGCATGTTCGATTAGCGTGATGTTGGGCCTGGTAGCCCCGACTTTTTGTTCGAACCTAGAATTGTGGATTCGCCGACTGATAGAGGAGGAGGAGAAGGAGGAATGGCAGATAGCAACAGTACCAACCACCAGTCGTAGGGTCAGGACGGTCCAGCTTAGTAGTGTGCATTGTACAGATTCAGATACTCACCCGCTCGTGCTGCGTCGATCCTCAGGTGCGAAAGAGGGCATGTATCCTATCAACGCTCTCTCCGCCGCCATCAACGGTGGTGATGGCCCAGTACTGACCGGGGGGGAAACATCTGGTGCCGCTACGAAACACTGCAAAGCCGGACTGGTTCAGCGTGGTATACAGCCAAGTCAACGCCCCAAGCCAACGCCCCAAGCCAACCCAGCAACGAACAAGCCCGAAGCGGAAGGTCAGAGGGAGATACAGTACAGGTTGACTGTACTACTGTATCAATCTATCAGTCTATCAATCAGTCAATCAATCAGTCAACAAGCCTCCCCTACCGACAATCAATTCCCCCCAGCTCCCTGCTGGTACGGGGTACAGCACCACCCACAACCAATGGGCAACCAACTCGTGCGGTTTGGCTGACCGGACTTGACCGAATGCTCATCCAGCATGCATTACTTGAACGGGACAGGATCAGTCCTCAGATTTGCAGTTCGACGAAGATACTGTATAAGATTACGGCCGATGAGTGGCGTGCCCTCTCCTCATCTCACTTTGTATCTAACCTTCCACAAACCTCGGCACTGAAGTTTAGGTTGGGTTAGGGCCGGGCGCGATAGATGCGATGAACTAGCTGGGGGTTCAGTGGCTTCTCTCAGCCAAAAACACCAGCAAAACGAAGACAATCGCAAATCCATACAGCAGCAAACCACCCAAGCTTTGTCAATGAGCAGAACATCTACCTACCTCTGTCTATCTACGAGCTAGAGCCGGTTGCTGACAAGATTCGATAGTCGCCTGGGGTTGCCTCGGTGGAGGGCAACTGCAGGTAAGCACACTACCATGGCTGGGTTGAAATGCTTCTGGTGGTCTTGCCACACCACTGGGTCCTCAGACTGACCCGAGTTTTCAGTTTTCTGTGCGACTCCATGCCCGGGATCCCATTGCAGCATGCAAGACTTATACATGGCGTTGTAGCCTATCGCGCCCGCTATGCCAACGATTGTACGACATCCGGAATACAAGTGTATAACGTTGTAGAGTGAGTGCGGTACTGCAACCCTTCTGACTGATGTTTCCCCAGCTTGCAGACCTTCTGGAAGCCGGAAAGGAAGAAAGACGCCAAGTGATCCGAACTCTTCTGTACGTAAGTGTCCGTTGGAGCAGCCACGCGAGCAGAAACTGATTCGTGGAAATCCCCCCGAGAATTCGCCAATCTGACCGCTGGCGCGCCACAACGGCACTGCGAGTAGTCGCACAGCACTGGCGGAAGCCAGCCGTCTTTTACGCTGTGGTACTGTATACGCTCACACGAGCGTAAAGCCTCTCTACTTTCAAGTCGATGCCACCAATTGTTGTGATAGGATAACACATACTCTCCGGACTGTGAGTTGTTATCAAACCAAGCCTTTAAAATGCGCCAATCTCTATTGCGTCCTTAACGAAATAGCGTCTATGGAGTATTCGCCCAGTACGGATTTCGGAGTCGAAGGCTGGACCGTTCCTGGGAAGCTTTAACCCCGATGAGGAAGGTCAACATCGACCTAGCTACCAACACCGTCGGGACTCGCCATACTTATGGTGGACCATTCCGTTGGAAAGCTACATCTTTTGGAAGGCGGGCTCGCGGTGTTGTCTCTCCTTCCTGAGATGTTGTTGCGAAACCCCAGAGGTGCTGCTCTGCGTGCAAGTGTCCGTGTTACCGGTGCTACGGTTTCAGTGCAAGTTGCCGGTGTTCATATTCGGCATCTTTGCTATTTTCGTTCTGAACAGAATATGCGGTGTTCATTCAGTAGTCATGTGTCTTTTCGTTGATGTCTTGTCGCGTATTTCGGCCAAGTGCTTTGGTCTGGTCCGTAGGCTTGTTGCCAGTACTTGTCATATCGGCATGTCGTGTCGAAACCATCTTTCCTCCTTGTGAACATCTAAATGCGATGTCCAACCGCCCGAGATCGAACCAGAAGGATGGAGGAAAGGCGATTTAACGAAAGGAAGACGATGGGTTATTATATGTGTCGCCAAGCATGCCTTAAGCTTGACCATCGACGCCCTATTCGTTGACAAATCAAGTGAGTTTTGTGTCACCATTGAAATTGCAAAATTGCGCTCTTACCCACCACGAAAGAGCTGTTGCATGCTTTTTGCTGTGAATTGCGATCCATCTCAATGTTGAAGTGCTTGGCGTTGGTAATTTTTATTCAATTATGGATACAAGGCCCGGCGCATCCCGACGGATGGCCGACTCCTTTCTGTCCAGCAAGACGTCTGTATGTCAGTATAGAACAAATATCTAGTCTTAAATACTTCACAAGTACTTAATCTTCTGTTGAATGAGGATGCCCAGCAACTTCCTAGTCTTTTTTCCAATACTATGTCGCCCATTATTGTTTGTTCGACGTCCCGATTATACTTTCACTATTGATATTGTTGAATCACCTGGAGAATCTTCACCACCTCTCAGGTACCTTTCCTGCGCGACGGTATTTTCGAAGCGAATAAAAAAGAATACTTCCTCAACTCCCTTTATTCTAAGGATTGTTACTACTGCTAGATTGGGCACACCCAACCAACGAACACATGAGTGGTTTTCGCGTTTAAGAAATGAAGTCAGAGAGGGGAGTGACATTAGTCTTTCTTACCCATCATAGTCCTATGCTTGCATTGGCTTCTTGCTTTCCACATTGAGGTTCAGAGCTGAGTGGTCGGAGAGAGGTGTGTCATCGATGGATGGTCGCTTCTCATCTTAGCAATCCCACCTCAAGGACCAGAGAAAGTCGTGGGAGTTAGTTCTTCACAACATCCTCATACGCTTGAAAGAAATAGAATGTCTTAGAGAGATCTGGCTGCTGATTGCAGTGGAAGCTTGACGTACGAGCTGAACCGCCTAATACAAACGACTGAGAAAGCTTTGAAAAGCTGCTTCGGTCCTAGTAATACCAGTGAATGCTACGCATGAGTGACTTGACTATATTCGGATTGGCCAGCGTATATGCAATGGTTTTTCTTAGTTGTGGTGGAAATTGTCAGCTTGAGCAAAAGCTCGTCTGCACGAGGCTTCTTGATGATGATTGTATATGAGCTACGCCGATATGTAACAGTCTAAGAAGCTTGATAATGGGGGAAAGCCCTCTTTGGACCAAAAGATGAAAGTAGAGGATCATGGCCTTCATTGCGATGCTGCGTGGCTACCGGTGCTAGTAGTACTAGCGCAAAGTCTTGACATCAACACATACCAAAAAAAAACCTGTTCGTTCAATTTGGCAAGAAATCTTATAGCCTTACACATAAAACAAAAACGATTATCACGGAACTCATCGAGTTTCGAGTTTTCTCTATGTCAAAAAGCGAAAAGGAAAAAAAAAGAAGATAATCAAGGTCCATCCCAGGTCTAGACTACGTTAGTACTTCAATTTTGCTTCTATATATACATTATATTCAATAACACCTACTTGAACTGGGGACTAGAGAAATAATATCTCATCAGGATATCAGAATCTCTCGTGCTGACCACTACCTGATATCTCGTTAGTTCCAGAAGCATGACACTGGCAAACAAGAGAAGCTCGTTCTTACACTAATGGACCGGTTTTTTGCACCAATTTGCCCGCTGGATTTGGTGACTCGCTTTATATAGGTGGAGGCGCTAAGCGAGCCTATGAGGATGTGAAGTGAAGTGTAGCTATGCTGACGACCTGTGGGGTCTTGGCATGGGGTGGCTCGTGTGTGTATGAGTGTGTGAGTGTGTTCTTGCTGAATGGATGGATGGATGGATGGACATCTTCAGATGGCAGCTTGCTATTAAGCAGAGAATTGGTTTGGGATTTCTTTTTTGGTCTGGATGTGAATACCAAGCATTCGTGATATGGTCTCAGGACAGATGCAGAAATGGGTAGGCATGCACGACTCTTCGATCTGTTTGGACAAATCGCATTTGAAATCTTGAGGTGAATATTATTTTCGTGGCGTCATGTCATCTAAAAGACTATACATTAAATTCCCATGCTCATCTATTCCCAGGGCTCTGGAAGCCAACAACTCCTAATATGCACGCTAAACGCTACCAAAAACCAATCAAAAATGCAGTTGCCTGTTCGGATTCAAACTCTTCCGCTTCACCTCTTCTTGATGCCACAACGCTGGAGACAGCTGTCAACGCCTTTGGCGACGTTGTCGGGTATCTTTGATCTGAACTCGTCGATTCTGGCGCCGTCGACTGACACCTCGCCGCCGATCGAACCCTTGACGATTTCGTTGGTCAGTCCAAAGTACTCCTGGGCGATCTGTCCAACTCCAGGCTGAGAATTTTTTTTAGCAAAATGCCTATTGAGGAGGGGACGTCACTTGAACTCTGGGATAAAACTTACGTCTTCATTTGGGAAGGCTGCAACAAACACAGAAGGGGTGCAGTCCGGGTTGAATTCCGTGTGGACTGCTCCCTGAGGAAAGACCGTCATCTCATATTTGCCCAGCGTGTGATTGATGAATCTGGCCTCGTTCTCGTTGACGACGTTGGCGAACAGGTGGCCCTCGATGACGAGGTTGAGCTCTGCAGCTCGAGGATGGACGTGAGGGGTGTTGAAACCGCATGGCCCGAGGAAGCCGATTGCGAGAGCTCCGCCCTGGCCTACGAGAGCGGGAAAGGTAGCGTGGTCAGCGCGGACAATCTCACCACCCTCCCCAGCTGCAACTCCAACTTTCCGCAGCGGATCGTCGAATTTGAAGATCATGTCTTCGTCTTTGAGAAGGGCTTGACGCTCTACAGCGTTTGGTGCCAGAACGAGTTGCTGGTAGAGGGTTAAGCCTGCCGGTCCTTGACCTGGAGCGGACGCCTGAGACTCCGGAATTCCAGTGACTTCGCTAGTAGTTTGATTTGGAGCTTTCGTGTTTGCAGGTTCAGATTGAGTAGTTGTCGGGCTGACATTATCATTATCGTTAGGATTCGTGAGGTTGGTCATTTCTTCATTAGAGGGGGTAGTAGCTGGTGGAGTTGGTGTAGTTAACACTTCAGCTGTTCTTGTTGTAGTCACTTCAGCTGTAGTTGGAACATCACCCCCGGATGGTGATGGTATGCCGGCAATTTCTGCAATTGCACCACCTGGAGCAGTATCTCGTCGAACATTTGCTGGCAGAGCGAAGGATGTGTTTGCGAAGAATGCCACAAAAACAAATAGAGTGTTGTAAGAACGCATCTCGCCCAGAAGTATTAGAATCTAATTGAACGGAGATCGCGCAAAAGAAATAACCAGTGACTAATACGAAATAGGAAATAGGCCCAAACAAATGAGATGTAGAGGACGAGATATTGATGATGAGATGAAGATGAAACAAACGTGGGATTTACCCATAACTTTATAAGTCGGAATTAAACTTAACTGCTCGAGTATTAGTCAAAGTCTGCCGTGCAAACTATTCTAAGAACTACCCGCAAAATTAGCGACATTCACCAATAGACCGTTTTGCAGAACTAGCAACTCAGCCTCATAACCGAGCTAGCGCGTGACTGCGGATTAGCTGATATCTCACTTCACCAAGCAAAAGTGGACTAGCGACCCTGAGAGCGGTGGATGCTATTGGCCAGGCCGTTAAGTTATTCAGAACATAAGCCTGAGCTCTCTGTGTTGTTCTACGGGGCCAATTAAATTATACACAGGACAGGCACGCGGGATCGCGGCTGGCGGCTAGGGGTTGGAATGAGCAAGTGGATCGGTCATGGACTAGGTCATTTATTTTTATAACTCGTAAATCCATGACTGTTCCTTTACGCAAAATCTGCCGTACTATAGACCGGTGGGACATATACAAGTTAGCATTGCCGTGACTTTGGACAAGCCGCTCTCACCTCTGCTTACCATGACAGCCTAACAGTTAATTACACCTTGTAATTTTTCTAGATTTGACTAATATTTACCTGGATATGAAATTTGAAATTGCTAGACGTATAGCAGACAACCCTTTACCCGAATATGCTCCGAGCTGATTATTATGTTATGCAATTCCTCCAATCATACGAACCACGTGACTTTGTCACGTATTGGACATGATTGGGGAAGCAGATTATGTTTCTGATAACTGCGAGGAGAAAAAGACATTCTGTCACGAGAAACTCTGCCGCAACTATGAAGTCTATATGGACATAGCCGAACTGATAGCCTATTTTGGGCATATAACGCCTATAACGAAGACAATAGGCGTAGGAAACTGCCCAAACTGCGGGAGGATTCTGGAGAACAGCTTGAAGAGGAGAGCCATATGGGACTCCGCGAAGATAAGTCCAAGCTTGCTAACACGACTATAAACCTGTAGCCAAGTTTAAAGAAAAAAAATGGAGTTTACCCATCGAACTAGACGTCACAGCCACCCATTCAACAAAGTGACTTGCACTTCCAACCTTGCCATCACTTTACTCTAAGCCTTCCACCACTTCAATCCCATTGCAATCAAGATAACAGGTACAACAGAAACTACCTCACCAAGCCCTGCATATTGTGGTGGAATTCTCACATTTCCCTTAGCACTGAATGCTCCACCAGCAAGTAGCACTGCAAAGAAGTTGTAAACAAAGCTCCATGCAAAGTTGAACACAACACGACGGTGAAAGGCTTTCGAAAGATCAATCAAAGTAATGACTCCCTGAAGAGAAGGACGCATTAACACTGCATCCGCCGCCGAAGCAGCTACATCTGTCCCATCGCAAATGTGGAGGCCGACACTTGCTTGTGCGAGAGAAGGGGCATCGTTCGTTCCGTCGCCAACAAAGAGAACTATTGCGCCTTCTTTACTTTCGAGAAGGGTTTTGACATACCCTTGTTTGTCTTCTGGAGAGCAGCAGGAGCGAATTTGAGATATGGGGATTCTTAGTTTCGCGGCTGTAGACTTGACGACCTCTTCGTTATCACCACTAACCATTGATACTGTAATGGAACGCCTCCTCAATTCTTCCAGGGTTTCCAGAGCATCGGGCCGCAAGCTATCAATCAAACCGAAAACCGCGATCAATACATCATCAAGAGTGACGCAAATCGTCGTCAAGCCTTGTGCTAGAATGTGGCCCACTGTAGGATGGTCATTAACCCCAAGCCAAGATGGACTTCCTAGTCGGCAAGTCTTGTTGCTCCAAAGAGCTTCGACGCCATATCCAGCAACAGAAACAATATCGATGATGGAGATTGGTTGCGATCCCTGGGCGGTCAAATGCGCGGTAATAGCCTTGGAAGCAGGATGTTTGCTATTCGTGGCCAAGCCTAAAATAATTGAAGCTGATAGTGATTGATGCTCGTCTAGATATTCTTCGGCAATTACGGAAAGACTTCCTCGCGTTAGAGTCCCTGTTTTGTCAAATACAACATGAGACACCTTCCTTCCAATGTCGATCGTTTCTGCCGTCTTGAATATTATGCCATGGCCAGCTGCAATGCCTCCGGCAATGACGACTACGATTGGGACCGCAAGACCAATGGCACAAGGACACGAAACTATCAGGACTGACATTGCGAAGGTCATTGCATTTATACAAGACGTAGTGATGCTGTCATGTCGTATGGTACTACCTATGGCAACCCAAACACCAAATACCACCATTGTGGTAGTGAGTATGATAGGGACGAAGAAACTTGAGACCCGGTCAGCTAGATCTTGCACTTTTGGTTTTGATGATTTGGCTTCATCTACCATAGCACTGATACTTTTGATAGTATTTTCAAAAGGAAGTTTAGTGACCTCAACTAATAAAAGTCCAGAATAGTTGATTGAACCAGCTACCACAGTATCCCCTGGGTGCTTGACTACCAGAGTGGCTTCTCCAGTGATCATTGACTCATCTACCTCACTTTTCCCGGAAATCACTACCCCATCTGTAGCGATGGATACGTCAGGCATAACTTTGAATACATCGCCGTAATGAAGAAGACGGGAATCTATTTCTTCCTCCCTATGGGACAATTCGTTGTACAGAATTGCAGATGGTGTTTGTAAAGATTCAATGACTATAGATTCGATGGCTTTCTGTTGCGCAAAGGCACCAACAGTACGCCCGACCATAATTAGAGTGATAAGTAGCGTGCTAGTTTCAAAGAATTGTTTCGTCTGTAGAGGCTTCCCAACAGCAAGTAACGCATATGCCACAACGGAGTAAATGTATGCTGCAGAACTGCTTAGCACTATGAGTACGTCCATATCAATCATTCTTGAGAATACCAGTGCTTTGAATGCCTTGATATAGAATGGCATTGTAACAACAAACTGGATAATTGTCGCCAGAGCCAGTGATACGGCTCCGTATAGTAATGGTTTTGTCGGATGTGGCGCCCAAGCCATAATAAGCACGGGAGTGGTTAGAATAGCAGAAAATATCGTCACATAGAAACTTCGAATGAGCATTTTCCGACCTGATGCTACCGCAGGCGGAGCGAGATGTGGAGCAAGCTTCGTGGTCTGGAATGCAGGATGAGAGAGGAGATCTCGTGCACCTATGATGCTTGGGAGATATGACACCTGGATAAGTTTCTTACTGATTTTCGAAACATCAATGACTCCCTTGGGATAGCTAACTGCACTTTGGAAAAACTCATCGAGCTTTCCTTCCACCGTGAGCTCAAGCTTTGCCCCGCTATGAGACGCAATCGAACAGGTATACCCCGTCATCTTCTCTATTACTTGGGCTATATTGTCGAAGCGAATCGATTTAAAAGGAAGCATATCAAACTCTGCCTGGGCTTGCAAGAAGTTGACCCTGATGTTCGAGAGCTCGGGAAGCGCCTTGAGTGATTTGTAGACCTGCCTCTCGCAACCCGCACAATCCATTCCCTCGATATCAACAAGAATATGTTTTGCTGCAAGACCCAATTCAAGATCCAAACTTTTCTTACCATCTTTCAGTGGTATTTCATTACTTTGGATGGTAAGCCGGCCTCTCTTTCCCATGGTGTCAGGGATTGACCTAGTGTTGTCTTGCTCATAGTCTCTTACATTGCTGCAACAACTAGTTGCAACATGGAGGAGCTTTGAATTCGAGTTTCTAACACTTGGATCTTTTTCCTTGTCTAGGGCCTTGTTTAGGGTGTAGTGAATTCTATCACAGGAGCCTACCCGAGCGAATTCTTCATTCATGTTTTTGACTCTAGGGGTCGGTTGGTCGAGATTGTGTTCGAGCCGGCTGAGATGCTAGGAATATAGCTTTCCCTGGACTGATCACAAAAGCGAGGACTATAGTATGAAAGAAAATCAGAGCTATCACAGGATTTGCCATGTCGCTTGTTTAGGTTATTGACCATAAGTTGATTCTCTCACTGTTATTCTTATTTCCTCTCGGAACACCAAACATATTCGATCTTTACGAAAGGGTCCAGATGACTTGATATGTCATGAGAGGCTGTAACATGCCGGCCCCAGGAGGATACGTATGACGGGTGTAATTCTACAGTATGTCCAAGGTAATAATACCTCAGGAGCAAAAGCGTGTAACTCACCACCTAAAAGGTATACTTCTTGACATTGATCCACCGTTGCTCGGCCTGGCTATTGGTCTGACACTAGTTTAGCTTTCGCAAATCTTGTTAGAAGGTCGTCCGGTAAAATGCCTACCACCGCAGTCTTTCGCCTGGCACGTTCGGGAACGACTCAGTGTTATCGGCCCGTTTCTATGGAAATACAAAAACAAACATTTGACGGGAACGTGCAGCTGTGACTGCTTTTCCGCAGCGAAGACCAGTCTTGAAATGCTGGCGGCCATGCCCCTTGTGATGTCTCGGAATGATATGGATGCTACCTTCAAATCATGTAATGAATCGAACGACAATGACTAGGCGTTCCTCAAGTGATAAATTAGGGCATCATATTAACGAAAATGTTTTCCTTCCATACCATTGGCAATTATACATTGATAAGATTCGCAACGAAGAAATGGATTAAAGATGATGATTTCGCCAATACCTTACTTTCTGTTTGATTTACTGTTGCGAACAAGCCTCGTTGATACGAAGGTAAACTTTTCTATACATTAGGCTCTGAATGAGATGCGTCTTTTATTGTATCGGTTACATTACATTAGGTTAATTATACAGCCTTATTTGTATAGCTCCATTTTATTGAATCGAAAGGAGAGCATGCTGCAACGTAGAGATTGGTAACCCAATACACTCACCAATTGCGACACGCTCCAAATTCTCTCGTTGCACTAAATGACTTTGACATATTGTAGCTTCTGCCACATATGCTAACCTCGCAGGAAAGTCCATTTCTGGATTAAAGTAGACTAATCTGAACAATACTCTTGAGCCTATACCCTCAATAGAAGGAAGTATAGAATGTAACTTATCTCCGATCTCCGATCTCCCTGAAATTGCTGTAGTACTCCGTTGTCCATAACAAGGAGCTCATGGCGTATACTGTCTCTCAAGCTTAACGATCCATATATGGACACATATCCACAGACGTAGTGTCATCAAGAGGCCAACTTCCTTGCGTGATACCAACTTCGGAACTAGATTGAGTATGTGAGTGGTCATTGTTTGGTGAACGGGTCGGAAGTGATGTTGGTAAACTCTGGAAGTAGGAAGCCATGTGTTCGTTTTCGGACGTGTTCCAACTTGCAGTTTCCTGGAAACTTTCGTCCTGCTGATGATTTATAGGACTAGATCGCAAAGCATCTTGAAGATGAGTGTTCAAAGGGCAACCACCAGCGTGACCGAGGCGTACACCTCCTGCAGTAGCCCAGATTTGAGAGGGGGTTGATGTTGTAGGATTTGTCAATGAAGCATCTGGTTGGAGTCCATAGATAGGTGTCATCTTCTCGGTTCTTGTTGGTCCTGGTAATCCTTTAGGATTATCAAGTGTATCGTGGCTCGAGGCATCTGTCCAACTTTTGATCACACCAGGGTATCGACGAGTACGGAAAACATTCTCTCGTAGCGCAGGCAATTTTACCGTGAACCCTGGAGAAAAGCTCTCGGTAATTACACTAGAAAAGGAGTTTTCATCGATTACATAAGTTTGCAGCTTGCTTTTGTTGATGCCGCTATTTTCGATGTCAAATTCCACCTGCGCGGTGAAATGTGAAGTAGTCATATGCTAATGTACAAGTACCGCCGATTAGTATCTACTTCATAAAATGACTTGTTTGGAAGTTCCTTGACAACTATTGAAAGCCGAAGAACACAGGGAGATCATGTGGAGAATAGTACTATAAAGGAAGGAAATAATGTTCTCGAATCTGGAATTTCGAAAGCTTACCTTGCTTCCAATTGCTCTCAACGCACCAAGAATAAATTCAAGGTTATTGCGACTTTCATCACGATGGCTATTATCCATTATATCTTGAATAAAAACGCCCGCTGCCACATATAAACAGAATCCCATCCAAGAATTCATATATGAGATGTCCCTATGGGTGATCAATCTCATGGCTGCAGCTATTTCTCCGGCAGCCATCAAGCTTCGTGTTTGGCATTTTGCGATGAAACTGCGCTCAATACCATTGTTTTGTGCAGTTACGATAGCGGCTTGATGCAAACAGATGGTGGAAGCATGAATGTTCATGTGAAGAAATGAAACATTTAAGTCTTGAATGCCACCGGGTAAGCGGAGATGGGCCGGAAGAAACATGAACGTATTTGATAAAATATTGTCCATTTTCCGATGCCGTTTCCAGAATTCTCCATTCAAAAGATCTTCGGGGTGTTCATTTGGCCCTCTTTTGTGAAGATGCTCAAAATTATGGCCAAAAAGACAGGCAGAAAGTATGACACCCCCGAAAGGTGTGATTCCTGCGGCCCCGCTTGGCTTCAAAGCTTCTTCAAGGGAGATTGATGTTTCCATCAAACCTGAGCTATAAGCCTCTTCTGAGGAGGGGAGGTTTGTCATGATCTGGATAGTGTTAAGGATTTGATTTTGGCCACGGGCGAATCTAGCTTACCAAGTTCTCATCTATTATCATTGGCTTGCAGAGAGTTAGCATTTTATCAAAGAGGTACTTACCCGGGGGAGGGCCAGAAAAAGCATTCCATCAAAGATACGCATGGGCAAGCTTTTTCTTTGCCACAGCTCCCAAGCTCCACACTAGAGCAGACAAATAAAATAACCGGAAACTTACCCAGCCAGTACCTGAGCTAGCCCATCTATCACAGTAAAATGCAGACCAGAATGTTCTACGACGCTCCTCTAATTCAATCCAGTCTTTGGGCGGAGGCAGGATCTGTTTGATAGCCGTCGTTTTGCCGTCTAGTAGATGCAAGCTCAACATAAGGCATAGCCTTGTTAGCCTTCCCGAACTCATCCAGGCACGTGTGAAAAATGTTTTTTTGGCTTCATAGGTGGAAATCAAGGCCCATGCCTGTGCTATTGGCACCGTGACAAACGTCTCTCCATATCCCTAAATACAATTAGTACAGCTTTAGCAATTTGACATTATTCTTAACCTTCATCTCCGCTTGCTCCAGGTATTTTCTTGCTCGTCTATAAAAAACATCATCGTATTGGGCATATTCGTCAACCAAAGTAGCTGCCATAGCCCAGATCATATAGCGAAGAGATATTGGAGGTTGCATATGCGGTGGGAGGTTTAAAGATGCCAAGTATCGCTGTTTGTGTATCATTGGCGCTTGAGGATGGATTTTATCGAAGTATACTTGATGCCTATTTAAGTAAGTTTGTGGACAGGCAAAGATTTCAGGTTACTCATACAGTTCATCTATCATTTCATCGGGTGGCAACGCTTCGTCTAGACCTAAACCTACCATCTCCTGGGAATATTGGACATTGGCAAATACTTGGTTAACTTGAAAAGCGAGATCGTCTGCAGGGTTTGGCAGATCCATGTATGCATCGTTCCCATAGTCCATATTCATGCTCATGTTTATATTCGTATCCATATCCAGTGGGAAGCTATTCCATTCCGGCTCCTTATTTGGGCTGTTGTTTGACAGGCTATTCTTCGATGTCTCAGCAACAAGCTTTGTCTCCACTTGAGCTGGAGATTGTCAGCTACGATGATTCATGCTTCAAATCCATGGCATACCCAATCGTTCCTCAAGCTCTTTCATGTTACGCCGCTTAGATGTAATGTTTCTTCTTCGCTCAGGGTATTCACATTCATGTCTTAAACGCTTGCATGTTGCACAGCGAGGTTTGACACGGTCACACTTTAGTTTCCTTTTCCTGCAGGAAACGCACGAGATAGTCTTCTCCAGAGGGTTCAAGTTAACAGCTGCATCACCAGCGGCTGCATACGTTGTCCCCGATATGGATTCATTTGTGCTGCTTGATGACGCGCCGGCCACATTGTCCTCTGGACTTGAGGCTAAAGACATGTGGTGCAATTGAAATTCAAGAGCTCGAATTTAAATAAAGAATATCAAGTACATCTAGGAAGACATGCTGCAATCTAGGCAACACCTTCGTCTGCATGGAAACTTGCACATGTAAGAACTAAACTTCACCCCTGTAGACTTGTCGTTGAAGTCTTGGTATTCAGCCTTGCATAATTTATGGCCCACTACAAGGGTCCGGGTTACCCGTGCGTAGCCTTGTGGATTAGATAATGTTGGTTAGATTCAACAACACGATCGCTGTACTTAAAAGGAACCGCTCCAGCATCCAAGTAGCTTATGTAGCTCAATCTACATAGGTCCGGTTCTGCATATAACCCCTCTTGGTCTGATTTAGAATGTAATAAATAGCCAAGGTAGACTGGGCTTCACCACGGCCGAGTTGGCCGAGTTCAAGTCATACTACTACTTGCTATTTTTTACATGTATATATTCACAGACCATACATAGCTTTTCTTTCACTTCCACAGAATGATGTAGGCATCTTAGGCTGCTATGCGGTTACATTCATTCATGTAGAACGCTTTTTCTTTGTTAATCCTATGCTATCAGCGTCGAAGTAACAGTAATAATGTTTTGCGAGGAGCCAAAGTGATGAATGATAAAGTGCGCTCAAGTCCTATATTCTAAGCCCTGGTCTGTTGAAGCAAAGTCATTCTCACCTGTTGGAGTTGAGAGGAGCAGAAGTTATTACTCAATTATGCCTGGTCTGTAAGGGATTCCGCTTAATTGCGAAATGAGCGATCAGCTCATCAGATGCAAAGACTTGACAATTTATTCTCACGTGATCATATAGAAAATATGAAGCAGTATATCATGTCAAAAAGGTGCATGAAATACTGGAAACTAGCTGGAGCAACTCTCGCCTAGCAATTACTCAATTCATGCTCCAGTAACCAGCCGGACACTATATAACACTAAGCGACCAAGCAAAAGGTTTCGATTGCCTCTACTTCCACTCTCAGCTAGCTATCTAGCACTTTTGCCATTGTACACCGGTGACAAATGTAACCTTGCCATCAATGGAGTCATCAGTAATCTGACCAGAAGCACTAGAAACCGATGAACGAAGCAATACAGCGGAATCGATGTTTAGCGCAATAGGGGCACCGCAAGGCGACCAAATTGTGGATGTGAGATCGTTAGCATCTGTGATAGCATAGTCCTTGGATAATGGTCCGTAAAAAGTAGTTGAAGTCTTGGTCTGACCGGTTTCTGTGTGTAGCGTCAGAATATGTTCACTATCTGCGTTTAAATCCTTTTTAAGGGGAACTTACGACCGGAGAAATAGTAGGTGGCTGATTGTGTTGCGGTGATTCCCTTATCGATGCCGATATAGCCTCGATATACGGTGTTGAGGATACTGTACTGGAAGCCGCCTGGGTACTGTAGATTGAGATTGATTTGACAGTTCTTTCTGGACTCTGTGATTGATACGCCAGGGCCAATGGATGCGACGTAGGAGTCAAAAATCAAAGTAAACCTTTGAATGTCAGTTGCAAATTATGAAAAAGTGTGTAAGGACCATTTACGTTTGCCGATCGGCTGAGATATATGTACCGACAGTGCCTTGCGGACAGCCAGTACCTCCATACGCGATGCCTTTCAGATATACCTGACTTGGATCTGGAGCTACAGTGGCAGCCTGTGCTGCAGGAATAGCACTTGCAGTAGCAACGGATGCTAGAACCGCAACGAGTAGATTTGCAAGCATATTGAAGATGGTATTGTGTCTTTGGATGAGGCTGAGGTGACCGGGTATGGCGATGAGAGATGTAGATCAGTTGCTCGAAAAGGGGACCTTGTGTTCTCTATATACTCTTTGGAGATAGGTATGTACCCAGAGTGAGTTTGCAGGCTTGTCTGTGGCGTCCCAATAGAATTGAGAGCATGCTGGCAATATTAACAGCTAGGTGACCCTGCCGAAACCATGATACGAGATTGCAACTATTGGTTTCCGCCATCTAGACTTTTGACCTTATCATTATCACTTTTGAGCACATCTGGAAAGCGGTACACGGTCACCCGATCTCACCCTGGGAAAGCTTATGTGAAATGGTACACCTCGTGCAGTAGAACGTGGTCCGAAGTATGTTGAATTGCGAATGTTTGGCCTTGAGTCTCCTCATAGATTGTATTTTTAGAACATGCTCCGAGAAGCATACCTTGGCTTCATATCTGTTTTCTTGGTATAATACCACGCAGTTTCCGCGTGGCGTCTTGATGAATGGACTCGTGGACTCAGTCCGAAAGCTTCCAAAAGGAACTGGCGATTTGACATATGTGTTTGTCAAGGAGAATATCCCGCAATACGCTTGTATTCAGCTTAGGAATAAAGAAATATCATCGTCTAGCGATTAAGCTTATTCTGTTTTTCTGAGTATAGAAATGATCCCCCCCAAATACGATATTTCTTTGCCGGATTCCGAGCGAAATAGTCAAGCTTCAATTGGCAAAAGAATCGGACGTCGTGTTACCAACATTGCATGGGAGATGCAGGCACGCACTACACCCACGGTTAAAGATGGCTTCACAGTCACCGGTTGATTGACAATATAATTGGTGACAAAAATAGAAGGCAAACTCGTTTATGTAGATTAAACACTTGAGGCTGATTAGAAAACGCCAAGTCCCGGGAGCTTTGCCGGGTCGGCAATATCTGCCATTCTCATCATTGGAGCTTTCCAGGATGTACAAACATTAAAATTCACAAAAGAAGTTTCTCAATCTAATAGATTCTACAAATAGCAGTATGGTTTTTGCTGCAAATGATTTCACGCTAGAGTCGGATTTATAAATAGAAGCAATGCCGAAACTCCAGTCAACCGGTTGCATCGCAGCACTACACACGACCTATGCCAAGTAGTTGTCTGAGGAGTCTCCCAGCGGAAGCACGATCTTGGTGGAAGGGCTTTTCTCTTCTCTCGGAGCTGCTTGGTAAGAGGTAGAGGGTTCTGATCCTCTTAGTAATTTTAAGCTACGACGGAGTGGCTGACTACCTGACCACGTCCACAAACCGTCGTACCACGGCGTGACACCACTCTAAATTTGAGGCGCTTTCGTCTTGCCAATTATCGACCCTTTCCAAATGCTTTTGACCTGGGGTCTGGTAAAGAGGCCCGCTTGATGGCAGACAAGTAGAATTGTTCAAGTCTGGATCTTTAAAGTCACGGAAGATTATCACCCATACCGTAAGCGATTCAATCTGACTGTGGTGCAGTCTTGGGAACAGCAATGCTTTGTGACCGGAGCTTAACTTTTTGTCCTGAGATGGTAATCTCCGTGAATCAAAATAGAATCCGATGCAACTGCAATAAATTATGGTTTTCTCCAAAATTGTTGTATTGTGCAACTACCCATGGATATTCTCTTTGGATGCCCGTTCCTGCTCGGATCGCACACCCAGCCCGCAATAAGAGACTCGATGATCTGAGCAAGAATTCACCACCATCAGTATCCCGACGCGAATACGTCTCCGAAGATGGCGCTCGGCCACTCTATGATCTTACATGATGTATTCCCAAGAGTATTTTTGTTGGTTGAACGAACAGTACTTCCGCTACGTCAAATCCACTTCAAAATACTTTCTCTGGGTGGAAGCGAATGTCACAAATGCTCAAGCCATGTTTCCATATCTAAGTATGACCACTGATCGTACGTGGGAATTGAGATCAAGAGCGAATACGGATCGAATTGCTAGCTCGATATCATACTCCAGACTCCGAGCTGGATGTATCTTGTAGGTTACTTGTTTTCACCTTGACATTGACATCCTCGACTGGTCACAATCAAGCTCGTGGAGAGTCTACCAGCTGAATAGAGCTTAAAATTGCTCACGCGTAGAATCCAGCCAGGTGTAGCCTTGAATCACGGGATCAAGCTATTGTGGTATTTGACATATTTGGTGCGTGCGACACTGTTCTGAAATTATGGTCACTGATCTCTCGAACACAAGCATCACCAGGTCTTTGTCATTTAGCCAATTTGAAGACTGCGACCTTTCCTATCAAGTTCCACTGAGCAGTCACATCTATCAGCGTTCTCCGTATGTTGATAGTTTTGCTGTAGTATTTAAGGTTGGGTGGCGAGTAGAAGTCTGAATACGGCTCTGAACAGCTAGGCATAATTTTAGCTGCATTGAGCTTCCTTCTTTTCTCTATATCTCAAACCGCAATCCTACAAGCATCGGAGTTATAACAGGTTGAGAGGAAATTGTTCTTAGAGTGCTCAGATTTGGGTATGATTTCTCTTTTTCTGTTATGCTCTCCATTTCCTATAGACTCGATCAATTATGTGCACCAAACAAAAGTGTTGAGTTTAATGAGACTATATCATTGCTGTTGTTCGACACCTTTTGGCCCTTGAATATTGCCAGAACATTTGAACCTATATAGCGGATACAGATCTGAATAACATAACAGGAGAAACAAGATGTCTAGCTTTGCTTCACTCGGTTTCAGCATTGGTATTTGGTTAGCCGGAACGATACGTTTTTATTGTAGCTTTAGAAACAAACACATCGTTATGTTTAACTCCAATCGAGCCAACTAACCGTGATGCTTATTTCCTCTTTCAAAATGCAAGGCTCCTTCTGTCGCTGAGTAATTCATGTTGATTCGAGAGACAAAGCATGGAAAGACACGATAAATATCATCCTATATGCCCAGCACTTTAACCACCAGAATCTCTTAACTTATCAAACATCCTCTTGGATTGACAAGACATGTAATTGCAAAAGACCACATGATGGTGTCTACCCATTTGCCAAACTCATGGTGTGGTCAGTCGATTAAACGAAACTATCTATTCTCTAAAATACAGAGTGGTCAAGAGCAGCTATCCCGCCTATAATCATTACCCATCTATAAAGCACTACCTTTCTACTTGTCTACTATCTTGTATATTTCAAGCCCGTCCCAAGCCCTAACGCAAAGGAAACGCAATTCCCTAGTGCCACCTCAAGCTCGTTCGACCTGTAAGCTTACTCTTCACATTACATAATCCGGCTGCTAGACTACATATTCCAGCTGCCAGAATTTAAATCTAGATTCATATTCGAAGCTGGAACTGCAGAGCCGATATTATCTTGTTTTACATAATTGTTCCAGAACTCGGGCGGCGTAAGTCCGAGGTTGCTGTTTGGATGGAAGTGCGTGTCAAAGAGGTTCTGCGTTATCCATATTAGCATTGTTAGGGAAAAGGAGTGATTTTTCAGATATTTACCCAATCAAATTCCATAGGCGCATTCATGGCAACGTCTACCACAGGATATGAAGCGTCTGCACCATTTCCGGGCTGTGGGATATATTGGAAGGAGTTGGATGAGTCACTTATCCAGGGTGAGGAGGCTGTTGACTCAGATAGCGATGGAATGTGTGGATGATGATTAGGTGCTACGAATATGTCAGCGTTTGTGATTCAATATGTGATCATAAGCCTACCTTGGTACTGATAACTAGTGACATTCGAAGGAGCGAGTGGTGTCTGTGGGCCTTGATTTACTGTCGCCTTTTTAGCTTTTGCCAATATCGCTTTTAGAGCTCTGGCGGCTTTCAGAGCTTGCTTTGACGTATTCTTGGAAGTATCCCAGATTCGATAAGAACTTTCAAGTGCCTCAACCATTTCATCTTTCGTCCACAAAACTGAGAAATTGTTTTGCCCTTGCTTAGGTTCCATATGTGGTTCAACATCGCTAGCATCAATACAGTTGCTAAGATAGAGACATATCAGCATAGCTGCAAGAAGAAAATCCTGCCCTAACATAGTTGTACATTTCCACTTATGTTCATAAAGAGGCCCACCAGGTTGGGTTTCCTCCCATACAAATTCTTGCCTCTTCAAAATCGCCATGGCAGAGTCGACACAAGTCTTTATTGAATACATGTATTGAGCATTAAGTGAAGATTTTGCTGATACGAGGAATTTACGATGCAGAACGCAACGCCCTTTCTGGAAAAGAATTTCGGCCGCAAAAATCCCCACAATCAAATCCGGAGAGCCGGTTTTGAGATCTTCTAAGCTTCGGACTTTCATTTTGTCTGGTATTTGCGCGTAAGTCTCGTGTAGAAGCTTGTCTAACCTCATGACTTCGTCATAGGATGGGGGAGTGGTCGAATTGGTCTGGTCTACAATCTTTGCGAAGACTACTGTTACGTTATGAGTAAGGAGCAAAAACCCTTGAGGCGTGAAGTCTTCGTAGGGTCTTGAAGGCGGGAGGACATCCGTATCTTCGTCGAAATCCGAATCAAGGAGGTTTCGAGGAGCCTTTGCGTCATGCATTGCTTCTGTAATCATTCGTGGGAGGCCAACTTGATACGAAAAGACAAGGTCCAGGTGTAAAAGCATTTGCCAGAGCCGGCGTTGAATTTCGCCTTGGAAAACCGATATTTTCGGGTAATGGGATGGATCTCTGTGGTAGCCAAGTCTTAGTCCGGCTCGAACGACTAGGCCCAGTAACATCCATGTTCCTACTTGAGCTATGTCGAATCAGTAAAGGTAGTGCACTAAACATTATGATAGACAGGTGTTCATACATTCTGGGTTTGCCATATGTTCATTACATATATAGGTCAGAAGAGTTTCCATGGTATATTTGGACGGTTCTACATAGTTCCCAAGGATGAGACACTGTACAGTTTTCTCACTGAATAAATCCCGAGTCGTATGAATGTCCAAGAGAGCTGGAAAAACATGTGATGTTTCGGCACCAAGAACGAGTTGTCTATTTGTAACGTTAATCAGTTTGTTTTCTACCTTAATTATGATTGAAGCCTTGACTCAAGTTTTTGGAACTGATGGCTGTTGAGACAAACATGCTTCTCAAGCATTATCTCAAGAGCAAATAATTCCTAGATTATTTCCAGACCTCAAAATTGCAGAAAGAACGCCACTTACTTATTAACTGAAAGACACATAATTGAATAGAGTAGACCGATCCACGTAATGGAACTGCCGTTAGGATTCTTCCAGAATTGCTCGTACTACTTATGTCAAAAACCCCTCTCATACGGGAGCGGGGCTTCTCACCTCTCTCTCGAAACTATGACGATGTATCGGTGCTATCAGATCGCTTGTCAGTGAAACTCTCCTACAAATTAAATTCTCTTACCCGGGAAAGTCTCATTGCCATCAAACAGCTTAGATATCAAGTTGTCAACAGTTGATTTGGGAGGAATTGAAGCCAAGATTTCTGCTCTTGTGGCCTTTCTAATAGAGCCGACAAGTAGAGCAGGTCCCGAGTTTTTAGGCTCAAAATATTTTTCCGTTTCCTCTTTTGACCACTCTTTGTACTCTGTGGAATCTTTCAAACCAGAAATCTATGGTGGTCACCGTTAGCATTGAAACAGGACAGCGGTGAGGTGAATTACACTATCAAGAATAGCTGCCCAATGTGAGCCACCAATATACTTTGACTGGTTGTCTTCGATTGTTATCAATCCCAGAGAACTGGATTCATCAACAAGCATAGAGCCCTCTGTAGCCGCTGGAATAACAGAAAGTGGTTTTGCAGGATCATTTGCACGGTCAGATGCTGCGAGCAAAACAGGTTCCAGGGTATTTGAAGGTTGTTGTTCCATAAGGGATACCACAAGCCCTTCTAGATGTCGGATCCTATCTTGTATGTCTTTCTGGTTAGGACCATTAACGGCCTTCTGAGCCTGCGTGGGCTTGGAACGAATTACAGCAGCATGTACAAATGTACAACTAGCTGCCAGATCCCTTTTGATACAATTATCGCATGGGTTTCCTCTATCGCATTTGAGTCTAAGAGTGGCAGGTTAGAAGTTACACTTGATGTTCATGCATAAAATTGACCAAAACGATGTGCCAAGATAATCAAATGATCTGGCTTTCAATTCAACCCCACAAGCTATCACGAACTATACCAAAAACCCAAGCGAGATTCTTCCGGTTATTGTAGTTATGAAATCTTGAGTTCCTTTTGAAGAACTCCCGCTACGCAACTCATTCAAAGCTTTGGAATAATATGCTCTGGCGGACCAACTTTCGATCCTTTAGACAGTACAGAAGTTTCTTATTCTTGGCTGAGACGGGGCAAGTATGAAGCGGAAATACCTACTTTCTGGTTCTGCAAAGTGTACAAGAGAGCTGAGGTTTAAATCTTTGTCTGCTAGGCTTCACCGCGGGCTTCGTGCTGAAAGGTTGTTCCTGCACCACGTGCGAAGGACTTTCCACGTTCTGGAGATTGGACTTTGGCTTCAAAACACGTCCAGACAATATACCATCCATGATAGCTTTCCTAGTCGATGATTGAAGTCCGTTGAAGGATAGGAAGATAGATCTGAACGAAGAATGGTAAAAACGGACACGTTCGCTGGAAACGTGACCGGAATGTTGTCGCTCTTAAGATCCGAACCCCCGACAGTCCCGTAAGCTAGGTCGCAGCGGTAAGGTTCGCAAGTTCTCTGTTTAGCACTAAGGAACCTGATACGTAAGAAGACAAGGTGGATTTACAGGGTGTCTAAGGCTAGCAAAACTTTAAATGTTCCAGCGGTGCCAGACGCTTAAAACAATCTACAGTTTAATAAGAACTCCGTAGCGCAAATGTTTACGAGAATCATGGCTGGGCCAGGCTAAGGTTACTGCGGTCAATCAGACATGCTTTATAGGTCTAGTGGTTTATCATATTTGGGTCAACTTCGCTGCTATTGGATGAGGGAGGGCCTTGGTGACCTCTTTTCACCCGCAAAAGCCGTTTTTCCCACCCCAGTGTTTACATGGTCAAAAGCTTAATAGGTTGTAGTCTCTATGACGATCAGAATATGGCTCGCACGTGGCTCATGCCTCTAGTTCTCAATATTCGTCGTGGCTTGAAATATGTCACTAAAGTAGGACCCAGACCATGCATTACAACAGTTCTAGCTGTGGATGTGGCAATAGCCTAATCATACTCGTTTGATGCAATCATTTCTCTCGAAGCGATTTCATTTCATTATATCTTGTAAAGCTCTTCAAAATTCGGAATGCCATGGTATTTTATCCCTACTGTCAGACTTTGGTATCCATATCAGACGTCTCTTGAGCCAAGTTCACATTACCGTTCTTCTGATATTCAGTGGTACTAATCAATAGCAATCAAATCCGTTACTTGTCTTCATATCAAGCAAGAAGAGCTTTCCCAAGAACAGTCTTCCGCAAATCGGCTATTCTTTGATACATTTGACTTGCCCTCTTTTGCACCGCTTTCGCACCAGGAAGCGACATGGTATTGAGATTTTGAGCACCTACACGGTGATCAGAGTTTCTATTCTCGATATTACTCCGAAGCTCTTCGAGACACGCAACCAATGTATTAGCGTGATCTAAGAGCTGCGACGCCATCTGGTCTAACATTAACATCAGCATCGGGATTGCAACAGATAGAGGCGGTGCATATTTCCCAAGTTTTAATGCTGGTGACAAGAATTCCGACTCCTTGGTTATACCTATATTATCCTCGCAATGAACCGAATGTTGCAATATCTCCTCATAAATTTCAATGAGACATGTGTGACAGGACACCAGGAGGAAGACGGAAGAGTGATCGATTGCTACTGACGCAGGCGCAGAAGCTTCTCGTGGCCGAGCTCCTGGATGTGCTATAGTGTGTCCGTAAATACTGCCATTGGGAATGCTTCCTTGGGCATTGTCTCCTAAACATGAGGTTATTGGAAAGGTAGGCGGCGTTGTCATGAACGTTTCCATAAAGCGAGGGTAGAGATTGACTAAGGTCTGGGTGAGTTGAAACGTATCATCTAAGGGATACTTCCTCCACTGTTCCGCTCCTCGTCCCATCGGTAAATTATCCTTTAACTCGAAATCGTGAATTGACTGTGATGGAATTGTTGATTTGTGATTGTAGAGATCTAGATTCAATTTATTAAGTGTGTTGAATAGATCCATCCTAGATTTATGGTAGACAGCATCATTGTCATTGCCATTTCCGCCGCTATGCTCTGCTTGTTGCTGGTCGGGAGGTAGTCTTCCAGGTGGGATAATCATTGACCGGTCTGGTCTTGCATCTGATTGTGTGTTCTGAAACCAGTTTGAGTCAGTAAAAGGTCTATTTCAACACCTTATATTTGAACCACAAGCAACGAGCCTGCATCTATCTCAAAAGATTAAATGTTTACCTGAATATAGGAGTGATCCGGAAGAGAAGAGTTTTGCAAAGAAACCAAGCTATTCTTGGATCCGAAGTAGGTCACATCCACAAGAGGACTCAAATCGAGGCGCTTTTGAGTAGATACTACAGGGGCCATACGTAATGTATCAATTTCAGAAAGAAACGAATCAGACTGATGGTACCCGCTTGTAAGGGAATCCGGCAGAATGAAGTCAAGCTGTGGATCGTAAGGATGGAGAACAGAGCCTCCGAAACCAAAGTTAGTAAACGAGGCGTCGGTTGTCATATCATGGTATAGAGACAAAGTATCGCTACTACAGTTCTGGTCACTTCTGACGAGGTCCGCCGATAACTGCGTCTGTCTCTGTGGGCTATCAAGCTCTGAGTTAAGATCTGAAAATATGCTCAGCTTACTCTCAAGGTTCAAACAGCATAGAATAACACATTGACACTTACTGATCGACTGAGGTGCCTTTCTCTTTTTGGTACATTCCACGACTGAACCTAGCGAAACTTTTTCCGCTCCAATTAAATTTACCTCTTCCTCCAAATCAACACGTCGGGACTCCGTAGAGGTCGTTGTCTTCGGATGGAGAGACTGTGATCGCCCAATATCCTTACGGAAGATTGCGAACCGACAATCAACAGTATGTCTGGTACATTCGACACAATTCTTTGCCCCGGGTTCTTTCCGGCAACGAATTTTCTTGCCATGACACCTATCACAGGCAGCGCGATACCGAACGGGTTCGCCTACGTTATTAACAGCTGTACCTCGTGTGGATGCTTGCGAGGTTGCTCGAGTTTGTACGATTCCTTCCATATTAGTATCGAGATAGCGGCGTATTAATGATACTGTCGACAAACGATATACCTGGCTCCCTAGTTCGGGATTGATCCTCCAATATATACAAGCACTGCGTACAAATACTGCACACCACGCTTTAAATGATTAAGTATGATACGTATTGTTTCCTTCAAAGACTGCATACACCGTGATATTTTTCCCACAACAAAGATGATAATATCAACAGAAGCGTAGTAGGTTGTCGAATTGTGGACTTGTGTCAACGTTGCTTTATCTGCCTCACGGGCTACCGAGTAGCGTCTGGCGTACCTTTATCAAATTTATGCCAACTTCTATAGAGTCTACGCCTCAACTCCTGTGCATTAAAGCTATTCTTCATTAGTGGCATGGCCATGATAGGGGTTAGGGGTCAGCCCATCCCATGGATTATTTAAGTTCGGTGTAAGTTAACATAGTTTAGTTGGAAGTTTTGGGAACTTTCCGCTTCGTGTATTCGCTGGCATGTTGGCTTTTAGGCACTTGGATATTTATTTACAATTCGTAACATCTATAAAATCTTCATTATTGAAAAAAACCCCAATAATTAGGAAGTCCTCTGTCAGCTAACACCAGCCTTGAAATGCGCATAAATGATCTCTGTAGAGTTTGCTAAAACTATTAGGTATGTATAATATTGAACATCTAACTACGTAGAAGTAGGATCTATCTAAGCGATGGTGTATTGAGGAGACCTATAAATTTGATAGAACTTATAGAAAGTTCTTCTAACATAATGTCACTTTTGCAACCAAAAGGATAGGGAACGTCAAAATCAACCACAAAGCACTTTTTGGATTATTACATTGTTTATAACTTTGCCATGGAATGAATTCCACATTCAGGTCTAAGCTTAGAACACCCGCTAAGAAACAAACTCTTATGACCTCTCGAACATGTTCATCTCTACTTGAGTCAGTAAGGTTTGGTTTGATTCTTCTGCACTGTACACATCTTTTACGAGACACCGCATATTACAGTAGTCACCTTTCATATGTGTTAGGAACTTAGAAACAACGATTCTATTAGATCGAACACCTTTCTATGATCTTTCAGTTGCCACCACTTTGTCTAACACCGCACGCATCCATCATTTACTACCGAGATTCATGATAGTCAGATCAGCTCGAGAAGGGTGATGATTCTTCTGGATTGCTTTCCTGAGATGAACGGTTGACCTCAGTGGTTTCGGGTACCATTACCACCAAAGGATTGCGCTCGCCGCCCTACCTGAGTTGAGGATTGTGTTGATTCAGTAGCAGGCTTTGCGGCAGCCTTCGAAGTAATTTTGGCAACTAATTTCGCTCTCTCGTCGATGATTTGCTTTACGATCGCTTCTTTGGCTGGTCCGACTTTTGGCCGGCCCTTCGAGCCATTATTGAGTTCCATACTAAATTCCAATTTATTGTCGACGCAGAACTGAAGCCATAGCTGTAGACGTTTGTCAAGGATCTGTCCACGATGCTCTTCGTTTGGTTCATTAGCATCTTCGGGACTTGGATCGCCGCCCTGTGTAACTGGGCAACCGTGAGGAATTGGTTTGTCAGTTGGACCACTATACATGAATACCTTGACATAGTCAGGATGTGGATAGTATGGACCCCAACGAGTTTTGATATAACCGCGACTGTTGTCCTTGTTGGTTTTATTGATTGCTCCATTAGTCTCCCGAATTGGCGAACCATATGGAACGATGAATAAACCTTGTTTGAGCTCCTGCACGAGAAGGTGGGTGATGAAGTGCTTCCCGCCTTTACATTGGTAGCCATCAGCTGCAGGCTCCCATGTATATCTATCTGGACATGGTGTAGTCATATCGAAAAGTTTGTTAGCCCATTCGTCTTGCTTTATCTTTTCAGTAGGAGTCATTGTTTTATACATTATATGCTTGCAGGCCATATCTATGTCTTTCTCAGTGACCGTTGATGGGTGAATTACTGTCTTTGGAGCAGTCGAATTGAAATTTTTCTCGTGATCAGCTAACTTCTCTCGTAGAGCCTTAGTCATTCTAGCAGAGGGTTGCTGGGTTGCAGGCCGTTCACCGTAGGTAATTTCTGGCCGTAGGCCGGTACTTGGTTTTTGGATGTGGCTTTGGTATTTTGAGCTGGTCATCGGCAAACCGATATCGTTATGGTAAATCTTTTGCAGCTGTATATATAATTGGTAAGTACCCAGTAGTAATCACAAATGAGAGAGGAGCTATACGGACGACTTACAGAACGAGTAGAAGAAAGGGCTTGGTTGCGCACCACTTGACTAGCCGCAGCTAGGGGACTCTCTACCTGCGACTGATCTCCTAATTTCGGGATAGGTAGAGTACTAGTCTTACCTATCTGCATACGTCTCTCATAGGCGGACTGTGCAATTAATCCATCATATTGAGTACGGTTCATGTTTCCCAGATAGTCACTGGATGCGCCTGGATCTTGTTTGGTCTTGAATTGTTCCGCATCACTATATTTGCTGATAGTAGTTTCTGCGTATTTGGTTAATATATTGCTCTGGACTTTGAGGGAAGAGAAACCATACTTTTAGAGTCTGCTCTCCCATGATAACTAGGTGTATTCCCAGCTTCTAGAACCTTCCCATTCAAGAGTTCGGCCATATCAACTGTCTCTTCTTCGGGTCCAGGCGGCTGAGAAATTCCTCCTTTACTTAATTTGCACGACATAGCTGCAGAGTGTTGAGTATAAGTTTTATAAGAACAAGAAACATGGATACTCACCAATCAATAAGGATGTAAGCTAATCTACCGAGATTTCGTTGGTATCTTGGTCTTTTAGCTATGTAGTCCTTTTGGTAACTCCTAGTCGTTTCGAGTTATGATGAGTGTTGAGTCGTGTCTGGCACAGTATTTAAATAGAGAATTTGATTGTAGTGGCAGATATCATAGATGTAAGGGAGCCCAATGATAAAGAAGTGACTAGTTTTTCTGAATCCAATTGAGAAGGTCCCGTTGAATCACAGCACACAATATCACTTATGTGGGTAGATGATTCGGAATCACCAAACACGAATCCATATTAGGAAATGATATGGTATGAAGATCTATATTCTGTACGATGGCGCAGGTGTTCAGTCACACTGTATAGTGATTTGCTTTTAGTTTTCCCTGTTTCAAATCTTGCTTTCAGTAATTTTTAGCCTCCACTATCATTTCAGTGAGGTACAACATAGAGCTACTACCTGGGAAAGCTCCTGATTTATGCTAAGAGGATACTTCTTCTGACAGCAAGTATTGAGCAAAGCCCCAATATTTCTGGCTATTTGCACATAGCAGCCTATTTCTACGAAACTATATACTAAAAACCGTCCTCGTCAAATTGCTTAATTTTTCACAAATAGAATAGACGTAACCACAAAGGAAACAAATCCTTGCTTAGTGATCTTCCCTAAAACTATTGTGTAGAAGAAGCCAAGTATATCTTGATAAACCCTCACCTCTTCATAATTAGGGTTAGCACTAGAGCTAACATCAAAGAAGAGAAACCAACGTATATCAACCAACTTACAAATCTGACAAACAATTGTAACTATTCTGTCATTCCTTCGTGAACCCTATGAAAGATGACCAAACATTGAGTGTTATTATGATTCGTGTCTACAAGTACTCATTTCTGAGAAAATGCTGCATTCGTGACTGTTCCGCTCACAGCGAAGTGAGACTGAATAAACTTAGTCCTTTCTTTGAGAGGAGAGTTTCTGAAGTGCCACCACTTCTAAACTGGGCAATGGGTGGCCATTTGCTCTACCGGAACACATCTGATTTCCTTAAACTCTAGGATTATTTGATCAGAATTGAGGATAAAGTTGATGAAAATCAAGACCTATTGGTTCAAGCCCGGCGACAGGATAGTGCTCTGTCCCACAATTAGTGCGCTATTCAATTGCGTCAAGATTATACTCACCCCAGAATATGGAATCAAAAAGATCCATTGGTGACATATTCATAGTTTGTTCTACAGACTGCATATCTGGCATCCCCATCATAGGGTATTCTAGCCTAGAATTTGTTAGAAAGATCAGTTATATGTTCCCGTGATACTTACGATGGAAGCATTCCATTCTGTAATGAAGCCATGGCTAAAGCAGCGTCCTGGTCTTCAAATTGTGTCGGATTCTGAGTGTGAGTCTGCGTTTGGTCTTGATCCTGATATCCTGGTCTTGGTGTGTTGGGCGCTCTGCTATCCACTACCCAACCATGATCGTAGATATTTCTTAAGGCTGCTAGAGCTCTCGATAATGGCCCGCTTAATTCAATATCCTTGTCTGAGGTGTGGATATGGGTGGAGTTTTGATCCTTTGCTGCGGTCGCTGATAGAGCGGAGATCAAATCTCCCTGAAGTTGCCTGACTTCTGGATCTGTTTTAGTATGGCCGATAATTCCCAATAGCACCGCTGAGGACAGCCCATGATACGTAAATGCCCAAGAACGTGTAGGAATCACAGATAGCGAGTGCATCTTCAGATACATCCGAACTGTCTCCACCAGGTTTCGCTTACACATCTCTGCTAAGTTTGCTTTTTCCATATCAGTCATGCCGACGTTTTCTCCACGCCGCAGCGATGGTCGACATAGAACAGATATCACAAAAGAGGTATGGAGACGAATAGCGTAATGTTGCAATCGATCTTGTACAGTTTTGCAGTCATCTTTCTCTCTGAAGGAAGCTTTGACACGCATGCGTAACCCCTCAACTTCCATAGAATCAGCTATTATTCGATTGAAATCAGGATTCGAAGTGGTGTCGCTATTCAATGACTGCAAAACCTTCGCGCAAAGATGATACATTGCCTCAGTATATGAAAGACCATCTATTAATGCCCGTTCTTCGAGCGGTAGTTGACATCTGGTCATAGTGGCGATTGGAGATCTGTCAAAAGACAGTGAAAGTAAACTATCTTGCCAGACTATCGTCCACCTAGAAATGTCTTAGCTTAGATAATAGATCCAACCATGGAAGTGATTCACCATAGTTTCCTTTTGGGTAAGTCGCTCGCAGCTGGCACTTGGGTACGGCAATTCTCATTAGGGCCACGATGAAGTCCCAAAGCTTGGGCTAATCTGCACGTAAGACCAATAAGCGCCCATGAGGCTTCTGCCTTCATGTCGTTTGACAGAACAAATCCTAAGATTAAGAGCGCTTGGAGGCATTCAAGTGAGGGTCGAATTATATAGTTCGATAGCCTTAAACAGTGAAATGATGCATGGACTAGTTCTTATTGTTACACGGCTGTCAATGCTGGGAAGACAGAATACTCACCATAAGACTGGCTGGTGGCAACTCTTTTGTGATATGAGAGCTCACAATAGTTTGTGGCAACCGCCAAAACGGCGAAAAGCATGCCTAGCCATGCAGGTGAGACTCCTTTACTCGACGGGGAGCTTCTTGAGCTTGAGGCTCTATCTTCTAAGTAGGTACATAGTTTTGATTCAAAATCTTCCACATCAATCAGAAGACCCCAAAAAGGTTGCACTATTTGTTTGTAAATTTGGAAAGTTCTATGCAAAATTAACATCGCCAACACCATACGACTTTGGTGAGTATACTTCAGAATGTCTCTATCAGAGGGTAAAACTCTAGTAATATCCTGTCGGATTTTACCCATGTGGTCTGTTGACATGAACGGATAGGGAGCTGACGATATCTGAAGGCCCAAAATTGGCATAATATCTTTTCGTATAACATCATGGTCGCCAGCTACCGATGGCTCTCCGCCTCTTGTTTCCTCCCGAAGAAAGGCAGCAATGCTGTTTTGTCCTAAATAGCGAGATTCCGTCGTCTCTTCTTCATCTAACTTCCGATCAGTTCTACCACTTTCTCGGACGGGTGAAGATAAGGAGAAGCACGTGACGAAAATTTGGTTGTCAAACGTGCATTACAGAATCTCTTTGAAAAATGTACAAATTTCAGAGTGAAGTCTTAGGATATTTATCACATACCCGCGTTTGCCGGCCATCGATCTTGCCTTTGGGAGTTCTCACTATCCGGGGAGTGTGGTCTCTTCACTCCAGATATCGACTCCGGCGTCAATCCTGTCTGAGCCTTCCCCTTTCCCTTTGCTTTAAATTTTGGGGTCTCTCCGCGGTGTTGTTTCGGGTTGTATGAACACAGATTCGCGTGGTTTCTGCTCTCACAATTCACACAAGGCTGCTTGTTATCACACTTTACTTTCCGCTGTCGACATGGCCAACACGCGGTCCCTTTTCAAAAAGGTTAGCTAAAGTACAGACTAGATATGCAGAATTCTTAGACTCTATAGAGTGTACATGTCTAGTCATATAAGAGATACTGAAGTTCTGGGAAGTAGTGGAAGAGGTGTGGAGAAGTGTGGAGAATGCGCTTTTACCATAGCGAACTTTGCGATGAGAATGGATGATCCTGCTCGCCTCATCTGGACTTAAGGACAATTCGATTGGTTCCTGGCCGTTACTCATGGCGTTGTGGTTTATCACCGGAGGTTCATTATGCTCTCTCGGAGGCATATCGGGAATCCGGAGATTTCTTCAACTTCTCTTCCCCTCTCGCTTATGTCACCACATATGGGTCCCGTGACCATAATCTATAGATGTAATACAACATCGAATATGTGTCGACCTATTCTGATTTAAACAGCTGAAGTTAGAATAAAGTAATATGAGACGTTGTGTTGAATGTCTTAGATGCTCCTGACTAACTATGGGACAGAGGGTTAGACGTAGTCAACAAAGACCCGTGACTCTACATATATAGATATATATCTCTCTCCAATTAAACTTGCTCTGTGTGACATAGGCCAATCTAAACAAAAGCTAGCCAATAGAAGTACAATAATTCGTTTTCAGTGGCAATTAAGCTTATTAGCACTGGAAGGCCACTCCGGTTTTCTCGACCTTATTTTGCCCACCACTTGCAAAACCAGTTCCTTCACTTTTGATCTCAACAAGCCCAGGGAACTGTGGTTGATTAGCATTGTCTGCTGACCATTGACTAGAGTGTGAAATTCCATGTTTACGAGGTCTAAGGAGGTGGAAGGATAATACGTACTATCTTTTCTTTGCCAGATTTGTTCTCTTGCTTGCTTTTGCCTTTAATTTCTGTTAAATCAGCTTCGCAGACATAACAAATAACGGCATTGTGGTCTATTTCGGGCGCGTGTGCATCATGGATACCGGTTGGAGTCATAAATTTGGTGACACAATTTTTGCATAGGACATGTCCACATGGCTTAGCAAGCATGGCCTTGGATGTATTGCTGAGTGCCTTTTTGCACGATGGACAGATTCGTTGGTTAACTTTTGTGACAGTATCTATCTCCTCGGTAAAGTGGACTGTGACCAGGCCATGTAGTGAATAGTAATGTGGCTTGTCAGGCGGGGAAGATGGGCATATGGGCGACAGTTTAGCCTTTTTAGCGATGTTATGCAGAGTTGTGTTGGTATTGGAAGAAGGTGTTATCGAAGGCACCCAGAAGGAAGGAAGGGTAGTCTTTGATGCCTGTGATATCGTTAATTATGGACATATCAAGTGTGACGATAATACACACCTTTTCATCGTCAATTGTCTTTCTCGCCTTGGTCCTTTCCTCTTGAGCTATTCGAAGTAATTCATCTTCATCTAACTCGAACTTTCTTTTTTCTCCTTTTTTGCTTCCCGGGATTTCTTCTTCTACTATAATCTTCCCATCTTCTCTTCCAACAATCTTCTTTCCGACAACTCCAGTTTTGGCTTCCAAGCCCATTTGGACTTTCTCGAAGTCCTGGACAGCTCTTTCCTTGGCTTCATCTTCTTCGCGGTCCCTATCTTCATTTGCTTCTCCTTCCTCCTTTTCTCTGACCTTCTCAAGTCTAAATTTGCCTGATTAGCATCTAAATTTCTACATATACTAAACTGCCCCATAGTTAACCAGTGATAATCGAGCACGAACCTTTTAATCTCTTTCTTCTGTGACAGAATATTGCTCAAAGCACATTCCCTGCAGAACAGATCCCCATGAGAGCAAGATACGGGGTTCTGGGCTGGCATCAGGCACAGTCTGCATGAAGCGAATGGCAAAAATGAGTCTCGAGAGAGACGGGCACTATTTGAACCCCATGCTGACTTTGCGAGCGATCTTTCATATGAGGTGAAGACTGCACGAGAAGTATTACGCTTACCTGAGAGAAAGTCAGTAAATTATCCCAAGGCATTGAAAGGATACTGTACTGTGTGACATGCTGTCGGGGCGATGCGTAGATTCCTCTGAGATATCTCTTTTCCAAAAGATCTATAAGATAGGGGACCTTGTATATGATGTGGAAACAGGGTAGATATTCAGGGAATTGGAAAAGAGGTCAGGTGGGCCAGTATTGTAATCGCAGCTCCTGATTAGGCTTAACCGGAGTGGTAGGTAGGCCTTTCAATTAAATCCTGGATAGAGTGAGCCGTGACAGTCTGTTGAGTGAAGTCTTTCAATGAAGGCAGAAGTAAGTCCACGGCTGAAACTATACACAGGAGAATCAAGATATTTCTTTGTTTTCTACATGTGGAGACTTTTACTTTTGACAAACTTTCAAGTTCTTCGTCGTCTAAAAAGGGAGACGAGGCTGGCGCAAGTCTTGACGTCCTTGGCGCCAAGTATGCATACTAAGATTCCAGGAACCGACGTCACTTCATTTGTATGTATTCTCGTGCTCTCTCGTTTTTGTGTTTTTGGATGGCGTTCCTTTCATTACAGAATCATTTTATATATGACCTAAGATAATGAGCGACGGGGACATGCCTCCCCAAGGCTCTGCGCCAGTAGCTCCTGGTCTGCCATGGAGATTTACTTCTTCAGCCACTATGGGTGTTGTAACAACAATTGCGAAAGGGTTCCTGTACGGCCTTAATAATATGGAAGTGACAGGCCTGGAAGGTTTTTTAGAAATTTTGGATAGACGGAAAGATATAGAGGGAAGGCAGAGAGGTTTACTAACTGGTAAGAGAACTATTCCATCCTCATCCGCGAGCAAGACTAAGTTTACTGATTCCTCTAACAATTAGTATCAAATCATGTCAGCGTGTATGAACACTAAATGCACATAGGTAGTGACATCTGCTAATTTCATGGGTAGAGTTGATGATCCCTTAATTTGGGGGGTGTTGCCATTTTCGCAGTCGTTCAATCCTTTAAATCATAGATGGAGTCTAGGAAGTTACGATATATGTTTTAAGAATAAGTATGGTTTGGATGTTTCCCTGCGATGGGGTAAGCTCTAACGTTTCATAGAGCTCTATCTACCTTTTTTAGCTTAGGACAAGTTCTCCCTACTCATAGAGGCGACTACTCTCCACCTTCGCAAGCCGGCCTTTTCCAACCTACGATGACCCAAGCAATCCGTCTCCTCTCATCACAGCCTTTCTCCCAAGCTCCATACCAAGGATCAGTTCGAAACCCTTCTGGCTCCCACTCCTCAAATGTGGTCGATCCCTTCTCTTCCGCTGCCCTAACTTACACTACAACGGGCCACGACATATTTCCTGCACCTTCTGCATACCTCTCTCGTCGACACTCATGGGTACACATATTTCCCGAGGGTCGCGTGCATCAACACCCTCTCAAAACCATGCGCTACTTCAAATGGGGGGTTTCTCGTCTTATTCTCGAATCCGAGCCGTTACCAGATATTGTACCGATTTTCATCGATGGAAATCAAGAAGTTTTCCATGAGAGCCGACAATTCCCTAGATTTGTCCCTAGGGCGGGAAAGCGTATTCGCGTAGCATTTGGAGAGAAAGTAGATGCAGAGAAGGTATTCGGAGATTTAAGGGAACAGTGGAAGCGATTAGTGAGTCTGCAAAAGGAAGCGCTGGCTAAGAAGGGCTTGTCTGCGGAGTGGGAGCTTGGGGAGTTGGCAGATGGACTGAAATATGGGAATGAAGCTGAAGCGCTAAGGGAAGAAGTCACAACTAGGATAAGACAGGAAGTTTTGAAAGTGCGCCGGAGTCTAGGATACCCAGAAGAAGATCCAAAGCAGGGCATGGCAGAAACTTGGGCAGTGGAAGGTGGCTCTGGGAGAAAGATGAAGGGGAAAATGCAAGATGGTAGTTGGATTGGTGAGACCTAGTTTAAATGATCTCATGCCACTCTTGGTATGTAAATTTTTACTTCCAACTACCTCTGACCCCCAGGGAGTGTATAAGTACTGGCCATTTAGTAAACTAGATGACCTTTAGCCGTCATGACAAAAGCAATAAGGTAATGACGCTTCAAAGACATACCTTCCGATCTAGTCACTACTTCCTGGAACCTACACACAGGTTATAAACGACTACATAATCCTTACTGCGAGCCTACATTGTCGATATACTAGAGTCAGCGTCTCATAAGCCTCTCAGAAACATCTACCACATTCTCCCTACCAAGCCTCTACATTCTCTCGTTCTCCATCATATTCCTCTCAGTGATCTCTCCCTGACCCGCAAAATTCCCATTGCACGCCTACATACTACTTAGCCTGCTATCTATCCCTGGCGATTCTACAAGTAACATTGTGATATCTTCTCTATTGTCATCTCTGAGTGCGATGATAGGTACGATATCTTCAGAGTATACTTTGCACGCAGAATTGGTATTGAAGATGCTAGTAGCGATATTGGCAGCGCATATACCAGTTATAAGGACGGTGAGTTTGAATTGGTCACTGGATATTGAAGGGGCACTTGGGGTGGAGGTATAGTGGGCACGTCAGCCGAGAGAAGGAAGAAGCTGCAGGTTTATATCACAACTGATGTGATTTGGTATAGTATGGAGATGAGCCAGGCTATGTTTGGTAGAACATTAAGCTTTTTACCACACTTCTTCTAGCTCTTCTCCGCCAGCATCTTCAGTATTGCAAAGTGTTCTATTCTGGATACTCGCCCTCTTTTCAGCCCTACTCGCTCGGTTAAGCACTCATAATGAGAGCTCGTAGAACAGACCCCGATCTTCTGTTGGGCTATAAGTTTATAATCGGAAGGTTAACTGGTATAAACGCCAACACAGGAATCGCAATTAGCACAGAGGTCTAGTTGATGCATTATTCCAGAATAGCACTTCATGCTCAAAATGATGATTCATGCTTCAGTATCTAAAAGAAATTTACGGCATTGGACCGTTCAAGATGTGTCACCACAAGACAATCAGAGAAGAACTACAATTGCGGCATAACCAAACTTTGATCTCTATATAACTCGACTTAATACTACGTATTTTCATTAGAAGGTCTTTCCTAAAACGTCGCTTCGGCAATATTATTAGCAAACGTCGAATCTTTGAATGGAGCCGTCGCAGAACCAAAGTCGGTATTCTGCAGCGCATCTCTCGCCGGACCCGGCAAGCTTTCCCATGCAATTAAGGGCTGTTGTCCACCCTTGGTAACAGAAATACCCAACTGGTGATTCACTGGCCAGATGCTAAAGTAAGCAATGAGTGGTCCGGTACCGTCCAGGAAGAAGGTTTTGCTACAGTTCCAGTCCCCATGTGCAGATGGGCATACGGCGAGAATGTTATTCGATGATGTACTGGTACTGCTTGCCAACCAAACGATCACACCTTCCCAATCGTGTCGATGGCCGAGTCCTGGAGAAGGGGAATCTTTAGGCATGTACCACTATAGTAATTCTCATTAAGAGAGTTTCATGTTAGATATTGTTCTTCTCTACTTACAGAGTACATGATAGCATAACGTCCGTTTGCCTCTGTAGCGCGGGCATATATCTGACCAACGTTGCTACCACATCCAGCGTTTGAGCTGCCCTTTAAATCAAGCCCAGCACTATGACTAGTTAGCCATAAGCCGAGCGAATGAATGGAGAATATTATACTTGGTGTTACCAGAAGCGTCAACGGCCGGCGAAGGTACACAGCCGTTGTAGACGTCTAGGAAAGGCTGATATGCTTCATATAGCTGTCCAGATACTCCATCCGGAACTGTCTCAGGAAGTCCGACAATCTGCTCATTGGGCAAGACAGCACGACGCCATAGGAAATTCAATGGTGAGGCGTGAGCTGCGGTAGTTACCAGCAACAACCTTAAGAAATACTCGAGGACAGCCATATTGGTGAGAGATGAGCACAGAACAAAAACACTTCGAGTTTGGGCGAAACTCCGTTATGAGTTCTATGGTGAAGCAATAAATGCATCTTCATGGTATGTTACATTGCCCAATCATCAGATCAAACGCACGAGGTGGCCAGGAACCATGAAGGTGATTGAACTTCAGGGTTCTTTACCAGCTCCCGCATTGAGCGACACCAATCACACCCAATCACCAGGGCCATCTCTAACACGTTACAATTTACGTTGTGGCGAGCATGCACTCCGAATGTTTGTAAGTGGTCAGTTCCTCCGCAAATGCAATGGTGACTAGCAAGCCTGCGCGCTTGTAAAGATTGCATGGACGAGTTTTAGTTCAGTGTTATCGAATGGGGATGGAAAACAAGAGCAATATGGCTTGGGGTTCGATATAGCGCCACACAGATCCGGGATGTTTTACTGAATCGGGGCACTTCCGCGACGGCTGCCGAAGGATCGATCTATTGCAACAACATAACGCGGGGGAGTGACCCACCGAGCCCACCTATGAAATAATAACTTAGATCAAAAAGATGGCCTATAGTCAGGCTGCTAAAGAAAGAGAGAGTGAAAATTAAGAGGGACAATATACGACAGAGGATGGAGAGAGACAGGAGGAGAGAGAGCGGAAGGGAGAAAATTAGTTTAATCGAATTCAGTGCATCTTTTAGTATGAATAAAGCCAGCACCCTAGGCACTCCTACAACCTCTATGTTACTATCCAGGAAGAGCCAAACTCTTATTAAAGTATAGTAGATATTGCAGAGAAACAGTTGTTTGTCTTCTCCAGTGGTCAAGTTAAATTCGAGTTGTACTAGGGAGTAAGTAATACAAGACATCTAAAATTTATACGGAACCTTTGCTTGACTCGAATTATTCATATATTTATCACCATGAAAAGGTGCTCATACGCTGCTTACTGATTAAGTATAGCTTTCTTTTTGGCATCTATCTATAGGACCCAGGTATTCTAGATAATTTCAATACGATTCTGTTCATAGGTGTATTTACAATGATTGCACATGTCGAGACGCTGATGACTACTGAAGCAACAAATTTGGAAGTAATTTTGTGTGCCTTTCAAAGAGATGAAAGCACCCATCATAGTACACCACGTTGCTCCTACTGCCGATTTCATAGCTCATTGTCGCCTCTATCGCTTCTGGCCATTCTTCGGATGCTTCTGGCTGTATCTTCGTGCCACCAGGACCGACTATTGTGAGACTAAGTGAATATTTGCTTCGCATCCTTGGAATCTATCGAGATCATCAAATATTCCTCCTCGGCTTTGCCGGCGTGATCCTAGGCGCTCATTCATACGGAGCCAAGTAGTATGAGTAGCTGTATTCAGTGTCGTCGCACGTGTGAAGTACCGCAGCAAAGAGGATGTTCCCTATCAGGTATTAGTACCAATTTATAAGACATATAAAATCTCGAAAATTACTCTTCAAGATTAGTCCAGCCTGGTATAGCTGCTCCTCCCTCAAACTCATGAACCAATGCATTATTCTCTTTGTTGAAAATCCTCACGTTGGGACAATCCCACCCGGGATCATTTTCCCTCGCTTCGTCAAAATTCTCGATTAGCTGTGAAACCCATCTATCTGGGGTCCTACTAAATGCATCATGAAAGCTTAGCACTTCGATCTCCTCAGAGGACATGTGACCTTGCCATGATAATACATACTTCCAACTATATGTGACACCCTTATCACCCCACAAGTCTATCTTCTTCAAATGCTTCATCATCTTCACAACATCCATATTGAAGTGTCCAAAATAGCCACAATCCTTAACATCTACTATCATACTTTGTATGCCTTGTATCTCTAACTCCCCAAGAAAGACGAGTATAGTATCTTCGAGCCGGAATGTATCTTGATCAAAAGAAACGTATATATGGCGACCTGTAGGGCGAAAGTGATCGTCTTTCGTGCGGAAAGTTCTGAAGTATGGCTTGTAAATCGCGAGGGCTTCATGGCGCGATTCAGCGCACGCAAAGAGTGTTGCTGGCGGGGGAACATCTGCTTGAAAGGTATGGACGGGCTCAACTACCCCACGTTGAAATGGAGGACGATTACAAGTGATCATCACAGTTCGAGAGAGTGAGATAGCAAAGCTCCAGATTTTGAGTCGGATCTCTCCAGGCAGTTGGGGAAAGAGGGAGAAAGTCGTTGGAAACTCCATTTCTGTTTCTAAGATGGTAGCGAAAATAATTTGTCTGTAAAATTGCCTACACGTCAGTAGATTCGGCGTGTAAGTTACGTCCGGATGGGTTGTATATTTATTTAAAAATTACCGTGTGTTGTTGATGTCGCTTTACTACAATCAACAATACCACCCCACTCCAGGCAACGGTCTGACAAGGTTCAAGGCCGATTCTAGCGAATCATCTTCTCCAGTGAGGATCGCTATTGGAAAGCTTGAGTGATTGCTATTTAGCTGGTACGGTGTACTATCTAATCGATGATTTGGTGGCTCGAAGCTCGGCAAAAAGCACAACATTATTTGATGTTCACTACTACAATCTCAGGCTTGGCTAGGATACTACGAACTTGGAGAAGTCTTGATTTTGGCAATAAAAAGAGAAAATAAGTGTTTAGGGTCGACATTGGTATTATACATATCAGCAACTCTAATTCAACACATCTATTCATCCATCGTCTAATCCTCATCCCAGTTCTTGATAACGTTAGCATTGAAATCCTAGGAGAAAGACCAGATCTATGACTTACTGCGTTAGGTCCAGGTGGTTTTGGTCCTCCAGCTTGTCTTGCAACAATAATTTGATCAACAGAAAGCACAGTTCTCGCTGCCTCGGTCGCTAGCTTGATAGCCCAGCTCTTTGAGATCATGAGATCCAAAATACCTTCGTCCTTAGCATCCAGTGTTCCGGTACCATCATCGTTCTAGAAAGTATTAGCAAATCTCCAACAAGAAAACAAGTTCAGATGCATACCTCAATATCAATGCCCGTTGTCCAGTCCTCTTTCTTGTGATGAGCAGTGTATAATCTGCTAAGCACTTCCGTAGCATCTAGGCCGGCACTTTCGGCCAGCGTTCGTGGAATAACCTCAAATGCCTCACCAAACTTGCGAATGGAATATTGGGACAAGCCGGGCGTAAGATCTCCGAATGCCTGTATCCGTTCTACAAGCTGCATTTCCGTTGCTCCTGCACCTGGTACCAGTCTAGGGTCTCTGGTAATGGCCTTGACAACGTTGACACCGTCGTCCACAGCACGCTCAATGTCATCGAGATGATTTTGTGTGGCACCTCGAAGTACTAAAGTAGCTGTTCTCGTGGTTTCGTTTTCTTGTCTAAAGACCGTAACTCTATCTCCACCAATTTCTAAGGTCTCAACAACATCAACACTACCCATCTCATCCGGCATTGGAGCCCCGAGTCGTGCTAATGGTGTTGCTCCGACCACTCTACATAATCTGCGAAGTTCGAATTTACTGAGAATACGAATGACTAAGATGCCGTAGCGATTCAGATAGTGCATAGCTAGCTCACCAACAGTCGCACCAGCTACAACCACTCGAAGTCCAGAATCGTAAAGTTCTTTGATGGCTGTTTCAAGTTGCGTTTCCTCCCCCTTGGTGAAGTCCATCATCTCCTTTGCATTGTGCAGTAAGACTGTACCTTTGGTCTCTGTTTGGCTGGTATCGATTGGGCATGAATAGACTCCAACCTTTGCTCTGGTTGCCTTCTTGACAGATCCGTCTGGCTCACGGCCAAACACCATGCCTTTTACCACTTTACTTTGTTCCAAGCTGCCGCCCATGATCTTAACCACACGAATATTATCAACGTTGAAGTTGATGGGGTTTTTTGGTAGCACAGACAAGATAGCTTCTGCAACTAGATTTGCGAGGAAATCTTCACTGCCACACTGCTTGCTAGCAATTACTGTTCGGATAGCTTTGCTGAGCTCTGCCTGTGAGCGCATATCCTCCACTTTATCCACGACCAAGTTTTCCAACTCCTGCAAAGCAAATTTCTGAGCACGTTCGTATCCGGTAACAATGTCGCTAGTCTTCAAGCCCATCCGTATTAACTCTTCGGCTTTCTTGAGAAGTTCTCCTGCAAGCACTATAACCAAGTTTGTTGCATCCCCCATCTCTGCCTCTTGCTGCTGGCTTGCCATAACAATAAGTTTCGCAGCGGGATGGACAACATCGAGTTCGCGGAGGATTGTGGCAGCGTCACTTGTCAAAATCATTTTTTGCAGATGATTTATAACAATCTTATTTCGCCCATAAGGTCCCAAGGAGCTTTGGACAGTTGATGCAATGGTGCGGCAGGCGTCGATATTTCGTATAACAGCCCCATCCTCGGATTCATAGCTATTTGTGAGTTAGCTACTTATACATTTCGTAGGCGATTGGAAGAATTACTTTTGGTATCCTTGCTTGAAAAGACCAGCATTTGGTGCACCTGGAATATTAAGAGACATCTTGATAGATCGATCAGAAGTACGTGAGAATCCCAAAGCTTTGCTGGGAATGTCGATAAGATACTCAAGACGTACAAGGGGAGTATTAAAAAAAATCACGCCCGTCGCAGACGCGATTTTATGCCTTAAAGTTTAGGCCCAACGTTTAAATCGGATCAATGGATATTCCGGCCGTATCTATGAAGCTACCTGTCCATCAACTGCGCGCGCAACTGTGCGGCAACAGCTATTTATATCTACGAAATCGGAACCTTTAATACTGGATTTTGCATCTATCTACTAATACGACAAATATATTAGTTTACTCTTTCCAGACATCCATCAAAAGCTACAGAAACGCCCGCAATGGCACCTCCTCCTGGTCAGTGCCATTCTCCCAAACAAATATCTCAAGCCAGCACCTAGGCAAACTACGTTCTCATTCTTTCGTTCTCTTTCATACGCCCCAATATATTCTGCTATATTTCTCTCATACCCGTAGACCAGTAGTCTAAGGCTGTTAAGAGGCAGGCCTGAACTGCGATTCAATATTCTAGAAAAGAGTTGGCTAGAAGTTCTTCCACTGCTAGATCTATTGAGCCATCGGTAGGGCAGGCACTGAAAGGCATTGCGAACAACATAAAAGAGAGCACTGGGAGCATGTGCCGCTATTCATCTCGCCAATCCTAGAATGCCGAATACAGTAAACAAGCGCGTCCGCATAACTCTAACATTTCATCAGGAGCCGTTCCACCTACTCTCGCACCTTCAATTGAGGAGGCTTATCGCCGGAAAGTAAGACATCCTACCTTGTAGAACTACACTCCGGATCCGAATAAGCCGCTGATTTATACCTGTTCTAGTGCATACAGCTCAAGCAACGAATGAACGAGGTGGAAGAGGCAAACGACGCCTCTCGAATACGACTTTCCCGTGCGCAACGCGCTATAGAAAAGTTACGTCTTGAACGGGCCTTTCTCCTCGAACAACTATCGAAACGAACAAGCACCAACGTCGAGGATTCGGAAGGCAGTCCTAGCCCACCTTCTACTGTACGTATTTCACCACATCCCTCACCAGGACTTGGATAGATACGGCTGGGTGGTTATTATGGAGTGCAAGTACGTTAAGTTTTCTCAGGAAGACTTTATAGTTCTACAGACCAGACTCCTTGGCGATTTTTTGACTTGCTTCCGTCGAGTCAATTCTGAAATGATTCCCGTGGCTTTTGACTCATCTCAGTCTCTGCCCAGTCCTATCGATTCTGATTCTTCAATTTATCGACATTCCAGAGTCTATAACTAACAAAATCCAAGCCGAAGGAAAAACCTCTTCGGACAAAGCGTGGACATCGCAAGCCGTCGTTTTTGAACACCCTGGGTGAAGGTGCTGGCAACGCATTCATCCAAGGCCCTGCGACCCTTTCCCCAAGTTCTGATGCATTCTCACATACACAAGCCGAGTCCAATCCTCTACTTGTCTCTAGAGGACTCGCAATTGACGGCCGGCGACAGCCTCAAAAAAATGGACATTTGCCAGAAATAACGCAACAGACTCCTGCATGGGTACCCAAGGAACCTAGGAACGTTTTCGACTTGTACTGCAATGAAACGAAGGACATCATACTGGCAAAAAACAAAGCTGCAATCGCGGCTGGCAACTTTGACATCGAACAAGCTTTGGCAGTCGGTTTCCGCAGTCTGACCGACGATCAAAAATCTAAATATGAAGAAGATCTTGCTGAGTACAAAAAGGCACGGGAAACCAGAGCCCTTGAGGCTAACAATACTGAAAGTCAACTCCGAGAGGCAGATCCCAACGCGGAAGGGTCGCGCTCAGCAGGAAAAAAAACACATTGGCCGAATGAAAACCCAGATGCGGACGAGGACGTAGAGATGGGTGACGATACCGAGGAAAACCTAGCTGGGGAAGCCTCTGGTTTCACAGCCGTCAATAGTTGAGAGCGCCTCCTATGATTGACATTGCTTACGGAGTTTGTTAGGTCGGCGTACGGAGGGTATGGGGGGGTACAAGGTGTAAAAACAAATCGTGGACAGAAACTACGCGGATATTCAGGTATAGCAAGGGGGAAAGGGCGTAGCAAATTAGTCGAGAGTAATACAAGCGTACCAATCTTTTGACCCTTGAATTGAGTGCTACGATTTGGCAAAAGAGGCATGTTCTTCGCTTAACCTTGGATGTTGTTTCTTAGTGCTCATTATTGTTGATGTTGGATACATCACTAATCTATTGGCTTTCTTGTTTGGTTCTAGCCGCTTTTAATGGTCAAGCTGGCCGCATATATCAGGACTTCTTATCAACATTCCATAGATTTTGATATTCCTGTGTTCCTAACAACCTGATGCTCTTCCCACTCACACATTGAGTATGCTTGCACTTACGCTCGCCATTCATGTTTGAACCTTCCTTTAAATCCCACGTTCGTGAAATTAGCTAGTTACTTATAGATCCTGGAGAATGCCCAATTTTCATTGGGAGAGCCGAATCGAACATGGAATCCAGCACTTCTCGGGGGGTGGTGCATCTGCTCAAGCTAAGTGATGTGGTAAGAGGCTGGATGAAATTATCTAGTAACAGCCTCCGCCAAAAGATACCAAATGCCACCGTTTTAAAAGAAGTATTGTAAACCAGTTCTATCTTTTACTATTAATGCATGGCTCTTACATTGAGCTTTGCTCTATTCTATATAACAGCTCTAGTTACCAATTTCACTGTCAAGTACTATGACTTCGGCTAATTAAGGGGTATTGTTGACTGCCTCGCCTAACCGCGTCGACCCCTTACGTATTCGCAATAGACTAATTGACGTTTGGCTATTTCAATTATTCTGATATGGAGTCTATCATATCATATTTTACAATTTCATTGCAAAGCTTTCTGATATATGCAATATATAGAAGCGGCATACATCAAACGTGAGATAGCTTCATCTTTAAACCCTTAACTCCTGACCACTCAGTCAAATCACAGATTGCCTCATAATGGAGCCAGCCCTTCGGATATTCCATCGATCCTCTATATGTGATACTCGGTACCTTCTTTTACTTGATGAAAACCGACCACGCAGCTGCCCAATTCTTCTTACATAACTGATAACGTGTGTGGGCTCGTTTTAGCGAATCTAATTTTGCCCTCGAGCTCTCCATCGCATCTCCTGTATGTCAAATTTTAAATTTTGCTACAGAAAAAACTAGTCGTCTCTTCTGGGTTGAACAGGCAGGTGCCCGTGGCTTCGATTTACATGCGACCTCGACTGTTACCCAGTGGCTTTCACTTCACCATCTAAACTGCCATTATCGAGTCGTGTCATTCGCTTCGTGGCAGGTTTCACCTCAATCGCGTCTTGTACCTCCACCTTCGTGTGTACTCTTGGAGGCTCTGCGATCAGCTGATTTATGTTTTTGTACGAGATTATGTTCTCGTGAATGCCTCTCGAATATGGCACTGGACTGGAATATGAAGCGTTAGATGACACGAGGGTTATCGACTGTGTATGAGTAGATTGAGGCCAGCGTCCGGTACGGATGAGATATGGAAGATGACGAGTGAAAAACTGTTTGGTCGTAGGTATTGAAGCGCAAATCTTGGAATTCTTAGCACAGGTTCACTAGACGAATAAATAATAGCCTTACTAGACCGGTATACAGCTCCACTGAGCTTGATGTCCACGTATGGAAAATATCCCAGGTCTTGTCATCCGAGACAGTCACCTTGTATGTAAAGTAGGTCCTAGCTGCACCGGCTGAAGTCGCTAGAAATCCTGCCATAAAGAGAAGCACGAGGATGAAGGTGTCGCGAAATCGAATCTTGACACCTAAGACTGTTGGGATTGGAAGGACTACCACAATGAAATCTGTACAAGTATTGATAATTCCCGCTGCCAGAAGATTCTTTGGTTCGTGAATGCAATTTTGTTCAGTGAAAGAAATGGTCCAATATTCTGACATTGGCCTAGGGTTTCGTCTCAGCAGTGTCGAGAGAGGTTCCTAGAAGCACATACCTGCATTGAAACGTTACTACGCAACAGAACGCAATTCCTTCCAGAACGATAATAACTATCGCCACGATAATCCACGGTCTTAGACGACTCGATGCAGAGGTGAGGATCCGATATGTTAATGCTAGCATCGAACATTTTATCAACGTAGTTGCCAATCCAAACATAACTTGCATAACTAAGATCAACTTAAGACCCTGCGTCACCAGGTGAATGTTTGAAATATCGACATCCCAAATATGTCTATTCCATCCTATGTCTATTTGAATGATCATGGTCAGTGCTGAGAAAATTACAGTTGGAAATACTGCTGCGACAATGAGCCAGTCATCAATGCCGAAACTCCTAGAAATACGAAGACGAGTAAAGACACGAATCCCTACTAGGACAGAGACAATAGGGAGTAGTATCGAATTGAAGATAATATTCGATGGGTCTCTCGTTACTGGATGCTCATAATTTGGCTTTGGCCAGTGCGCGATAACGTCGAGTGGAGGTAGTCGCATCTTGTGAAGATGTTGGTGCTCACCAAAGAGATGGCAAGACTACCTAGCTGGAGTAAATGTAATCGAGCGAAAATTCCAGATGAATGATAAGCTGGGGGAAGTCCGCGGTCTAAAAACAGGATATCACTGGTAGACCTGGAATCCGTGCGCTCCTTGATTTGGAGCTAAATATTGTCAACAAAAAGCAGTATTTCCTTGATGATTACGCTCAAACCCTTTCTACCATCTAACGCAAACATTGAAAATGACCGGTTCTTTTCTTTTCCGTCCTGCTGAGTACTTCATTGACGGAAAAATCTCCATGGCATATTAGGTCTTTGACATAATGAAGCTTCACTAAAGCTCTATTTGAGGTGATCCTGATAGACCAAGAAGGAAAAGCAAGCAGAAACATCAAAGCCATTCCCAGTCAATGAGGTTGGGGTCTCAGATTCCCATGGCCGCCACGCTTTAGAGAAGTTTGTATATTTGTTTTTTGATATGGCCCAATTGGAAGCAGGAGGTATAGGAGAGAGTTGCGATTGGTGGCGCAACATAAAAGCAAACATAGATACGAATTTTCTCCCACAGCCCGTCATATGAGACCTCAATCAAACAGTCCCGTTCCGTTACGCGGATTCTCGGAGCTGTATTATCTTCGTCAATTCTCTTCCTATCAAGAGAAGATATTGATGTGGCTTTGTTGCTTCAGCATTTGCCCAGGTAGATTTGCTGGGTATAATACGGTCAAGTGACAATTGTTTTGGGATTGAATTCATTATTAACAATTGATACTTCCTATACAATGCGCCAAACACTGCATTTGAGTGCTGCCAATCTGGAAATACAGTGAAGAACTTATTCAAGTCAGGTAACATGTGACGTAATTTCACAGCTGTCTCTCTCAAGCAATATTAATTATTCTAGGCTCGTTACTTCCATCAGTAACTGAGGACTGAGCTAATCCTACTCCGTAAAGAGACTTAGATGATATTGAAGTGTATGGCTTATGTCATTTGTCAGTCTTCACCATGCATGAATCACTCACATTGCGGTGGGCGGTTACAATAATGACACATTCAATTGTTAAAGAGGCGATCTTAATAGCTTCTTACTAGGTATCTACGTATCCATTCTCTTGATTCATAGGAATATAGCAGAATATTGCTAACGTACAAATTAGATTATTCGATCCGCAATCCTGATTCATTGGTGGAGATTTCTTCGGCACCTGATATGGTTGCAGAAGTGGGGATCACGCTTTCATGAAGCTTAAGCACTTTCTTATCTACTACTTCGGTAAAGAATACAAACACTAGTCAACAAGAGTGGTGTTGGAGCCATGTACCTATCCTGTGCTACCTTCTCCTCTTACTAAATGCTCAGTCGCTTTTGAATCTCTTCTCTTCCATACGGAGTGACGTCTCTGAATCTACAATAATGTTTAAATCTAAAGCATATTTCACAGCTGCCGAAAGGGCCCCTGGAGAGGGGAAGCTTGTCCGAAAGATAGATTTCTTCATTCTTACTTTCTGTTGCTTGATGTATGCACTAATTATTACATACTTTTAGTTGAGAAAATTCGCTAATGCTTCGTTTTCAGGTATTTCATGAATTATCTAGATCGATCAAATCTAACGGCTGCGTATGTTTCGGGCATGAAAGCAGATTTACAATTTCATGGAAACCAGTTCAATGTAATTAATACAGTTTTCAGTGTGGGCTATATCGTGTACGTTTCTCGAGAAGTGTTAGAACAAGAACATTAGACCATCTTTTGCACGCCAGTGCTAATTTCTTTGCTTCAGCGGACAAATTCCTAACAACCTTGCCCTTCGTTACACTAAGCCTCGTTACTTCTTCCCAGCAATGATGATCATTTGGGGTGGTTTGACAATGTGTACGTTCACTTCTTGTTCTTCCACGTGTCCCATCACTATCCTGACATTGACCACCGTATAGGCACCGCAGCTGCAAAGCATCCTAGAGACATCATGGCCATCAGATTTTTTCAAGGGGTTGCCGAGTCATCAACATTTGTTGGCACACACTACATTCTTGGGTCCTGGTATACAGCCCAGGAACTTGGAAAGCGGAGCGGACTTTTTACAGCCTCTGGATTAGCAGGGACGATGTTTGGCGGATTTCTACAGACAGGTATCCACCGAGGCCTTAATGGCAGTGGTGGGCTGGCTGGCTGGAGATGGCTGTTTATTATTGATGGGTTAATCACCCTGCCGGTTGCTCTTTATGGCTTCTTCTTGTTCCCGGATACACCTCGTACAACACAAGCACCCTATCTGAATGCCGAAGAACGCTTGTTGGCCATCTCTCGCGTTCCGGAACCTTCTGAAAGACTTCCACTAAATTTATCATTTGTGTGGAAGGTTCTTAGGTCCTGGCAGTGGTACGGGTTTGTCATCCTGTGGGTGATTGCTGGAGAAACTGAATCGTTTTCCTCGAACTCTCTCATCTCCCTTTGGATGCAGAAGAAGGGGGGTTATACTATTGCGCAGCTTAATAATTACCCAACTGGTGTTCCCGCTGTTGGTATAGTTTCCACATTATTCTGGGCGACACTTACAGACTTCTATGGTGGAAAAAGATATTTAGTAGGATATTTCATATTCATCATGGGTATCACGACCGCCGTAATGATTCTCGTCAACGGATCGAATAACACCGTGACATTTACGGCATACTATCTTGCCGGATCAGTATATGCATGTCAAGCGTGAGTTTAACTTGGATCAAAATAACTCTAAACTAATGTTGTGACAGTACATTCTTTGCTTGGGCAAATGACTGCATGCGTTACGAGGATGAGACATTTCGTGCTGTTGTACTAGCCGGTATGAATACATTTTCTAACGTGATAAATTCTTGGTGGTCAATCGTGTTTTATGGTGCAATATATGCCCCAGAGTTCACAAGGGGTATGTGGGCCATGGTCGGTACGAGTGTTGCTCTTGGAATCTGGACGAGCGGGTTGCTATGGGTTTCATTGAGGCAGAGAAAAGAAGGCTGCTAGTTAGTGAGGAATTTGATCCAACAAGATTAGGAAAGGCAATTGTCCCAGATAAAGCATAAAAGATAAGCAATAGATTTGAATAACTTACTTATGATTCGCAGTAATCCGAAGTATAGGAAGTGCGAGGCTGAAATTAGTTACATCTTATATCTGCTCTCTTTACTCTCCCTATTCTTTTAGAATTCACAAGAGAACTTAGAAGTAAGTCAAATTTCGAAGAGCAGTAAAAGCTAGGCATGGTATTGTGTCATAAGAAATAGTTCAGAAGATGATTTGGTAGTGTTTTTCGAGTTCTTACTAGATATGGTATAGCTGTTAAATGGATGCTATGAAGGAGTCAAGGTCTCAAGAAGAGTCATGGCATCAAGATGCTAAAGGTAACACTGAGTCGTAACTAGTGTCACTGTGGGCGATCATGGAATCCAGACCAAACTTGAGTTGTACAGTGAGTTTTAAATCAGATAGTATTTGTTTTTATATATCCCGATCGTGTTGTACTTGTACTTAAGTTAATGACATCAACTTCACGTTTGTCTGGATGCCAAGATATGCCAAGGCCTTGCGGCCGCTTGGAGAAACGTGGTGGATGGAATTGCTGTGGAACGTCATGGTGAAAGCTCATACTAAATTTGACTTCCTTACATAGAACTTGCGCAACCTCTACAACGTCGGGCAGGGCTTGCACATCAGTCTATCTCTTCCCCCCTGGAATCATAACCATATCATCCATCGGTCTGCAAATGATATAAACCAACTCTCGAACAATGGCGTCAACAAGCAGAGCCAGCGAAAATACGCCCTTGATACCATCCGCTGTGTCACCCAACTCGAAGAAGTCATCAAGAAATGTGACTTTTAGTCCCAATCCATCGATAATCCCAGTTGGCAGTGCCACAAACACAGTTAATGTGGGAGCGGCAAATCCGAACTCCTCACCGCAACAGTTTCCAGGTGTTCCCGTACAGACAGGCCAGCCTATTCTCTCTGCCTTGAATAACAAACTGCGGCGCAGAAACAGCTCTGGCTCAACTCTTGTCAATTTCACAAACGCCCCAGCACATAAAGGAGGGCCTCAGAGGACCACCAAGAACACACAGAAGCTCAAGTTCTTGCCCAACTTGGTACGTACTATCCATGTTGAGCAGCTCCAACTCAGGCATATTTATTTTGTAGAAGAAATATAACTGACTATATACAGGAATTTGGAGAGGATGGCCCTGAAGAAGAGAGCGGACGGGAGGTGTATTCGCAATATACTCGTATCAAAGATCCTACCGCGCGACGAGATGCTGCACGACTTGGAAAAGCAGACAGAGACCGGTTACCCCGGGTTACTGCGTATTGTACTGCGAACAAATACCAATTGGATGGGATGATGCGTTTCTTGAACGGAAGAGGGAAAACTAAGGGAGCGAAACCGAAGTTATTTGACGAGTGCATATACAGTCCATATAATTATGGGAAGCGCCTTGACCGTCGTGCGTTGGAAGTACACTCAATGCCTGCGCAGACCTGGCAACGAAGACACTCGGATAGTGCCCTTGAAGTGGATGATTACAATATGCAGAGAAGAGAGGAAATTATTGATCTACATACAGAAGCTGGCGATACGAGTCTAGACCAAGGAGAACATTTGGAATCCAATGGGCAGCATTCGGCATCGGTAGAGTCAAGAATCAACGAAGAGGCTTACCACCAGCCGGAGAACAACCTAGATTTCGACATAGAAGTCCATACACCAGAAGTATTTCTGTTCGAATATGGAGTTGTGGTCATTTGGGGAATGTCAGTTCAAGAGGAGCAGCGTTTCCTGAAGGAAATAGCCAAATTTGAGAGTGAAAAATTGGCACCTGATCATGTCGAAGAAGAATGCTTTAACTTCTACTACACAAAAGAGTATCAAGCTCGAATCTATAACGATTTCATCACATTGCGAGAAAAGGATGATTATATGGGCAAACTGGCAATTTCACATGCACTAGCCCAAAGTGTTAAAGTAGGTCCCTCCAAGAGTTTCGGAAGTGTGAGAGACTAATAAGTTAGACTTCTCTCTTTGAGGAATTAGTTGACAACACGATCGAGCAATGTAAAGACATTCCTACTCAAATAGCAAACACGGGAAAGATAACTCTCACTCGACAAGAGATCAATATGCAGATTGGAGAGTTGTTCATCCTAAGGATTAATATCCATCTCAATGGTTCAATTTTGGATAGTCCAGAATTATTCTGGACTGAACCAAGACTTGAGCCTGTTTATATGGCCGTCCGCAGTAAGTTTTCTTCTCCGGAACCAATTTTCATGGAGCTAAAGCAGACCTCCAGGCTATTTGGAAATGGAACAGCGTGTTAAGCTACTCATGGATCGACTGGTTGTCATCAAAGACCTCCTTGAAGTTCTGAAAGACCAATTGAGTCATGGCCATGGCGAAAAACTAGAGTGGATAGGTACTTACTTTTCTCGTATTTCATAACCAATTCACTAACAAACTCTTAGTAATTGTGCTTATCGCCGCAGAAATTATGGTTGCAGGTGTGAACATCTTGGTAGATTTGTATGCTGGGGTAGATTAAGCAACAGCGAGGCATAGCATACATGGCAATTTAGCAAGGCGTTCTGGGTGGCCCGGCATGTGTCGATATGTGTATAGAGAAGGCCCTTTTTGTATCAACTGAAATTGGTGTGTATTGATAATCATCCCGTACATAAAAACTCTAATAAGGGGCAATTCTTTTCTTCAACCACCGTGGAACATCGTATCGATCCGGATTCATAGTGGCTTACACGTGTCGTTGATTTCTCCAGATTTCGAAATTTTAAATTCAGATTGCTTTTCTTTTCCAGATGCAGACCAGAGGACCTCGTCTTAAAGTCTGCAGCTAAGTTTGAATTTTTCTTATTTATCGTTCTCAGGTATCCCCAATGAACAATTTAGCAAGACAGTCTATAGAAGCTTACAGTCAGCTTGCTGAGTATCATCCGTACACTTCGGAGGCGTTTTGAAGTTTTGACGTGTCCAGTGCACTACTTGTTTAAGTTCCAGATTTCTCGTTTTTGGGATCAATTGAAACGCTAATATCAAGTTTCATATTATAAGGCACAGTCACTTGTATGTCTTGTACCTGTTGTTACTTTGTTGCATGTCACAACCTTGGCCTTCTTTATGCAGGTCATGCAGGAGATTCTTTCAGTAATCATCCAATTTGGGTAAGCAAGAGCTACACCGCGCGCAGCCGGACATCAGATCAACTTCAAACCCTACCCTAAACTTCTTTCAATAAAAGATGTACACAACCTTTAGTTACTGCTATGTAGCTTAAGAACTAGTGTTACAAATAGTAGTGTTCATGTCATGAATCCATAAGGATTTCTAAATTCGGTCTTACACAATCCACTCGCAACTTGAACCGATTCTGATAGTTCCTCTGAACTCGGCGTTAATGACACATCCAATCCGTACTCGTTACTCATCCTATTAGCTAGACTGTCACATCACAAAGCAATCTACGTGTAACCACCGTAAGCTCCAAATAACCAACACACCAATCATCGCACCGGGTCGCACAGTTGTCAAAACCATCGGAACCCACGATGCAGTGCCGTTGGGAAAGCCGGCCTGCTAACGGAACCCCCCCCTCTGCGCGAATCGCCTCGCATTCCGAGCAACATTGAATGCAAAAAAAGAAGAAGAGCCGATCCGCAAGGAGCGTTGTTTTTGTCGGCGGTGCAACACTGCTACCATGACCGCATGCCATGCGGTCAGCAAAGGCAGAACACATCTCCCGTTTCCCGCATGGCTTTTCCCGCCCATCTAAAATGCCAGAATCCTGCGTACGGTACCTGCATCTACACACGCAGTCAAGTGCTTTTGCTTGCTGGGGCAGTCGTGCTGCGCTGTGGCATTTGAGAGGAATCCGCACCTCTGAAGACCCTGTTACTAAAATGTTGACGCACAGTGAGATTGAGATAAAACGGATCATAACAACCCGGTTTCCAGAGAGATCATATGTAATGCGGCTGCAGCTTTGCTGCAACTTATTGCTATGGAGCACAGCGAGATACAGGATTGTTGTTTGTTATTGCTCCGGCTGCTTGCTTCCCTTGCTTGGGCTTTATACTTCCTACTGGTTCCGTATATGGCGCGAATGAAATCAGGAGAAATGATATCAAGTGGAATATTTCCTCGCTTGATTGAAGATATCGCTAACGAGCTGGTGTTATCTATTAGTTGAACAACATGCGGGAGCAAGCTCGGAGATTGAAAGGATCATTTTATTGAAGCTCAAAGCTCGATGGGATGTGGATATAAAAAATTGATTCTATCATTTAAAACGGCATGTATAAAAAGGTGCTACCTGATTTTTCTCCCATAAGGAAGTATATAGAGAGCTAGATAGTGAGTGTTTTGAAATTGTGCATCTTCAAACCCATCTTTACCTGATAATTAACCATCTCGGTGCTCCGTCAGGTTTATATGAGGAACTCAAGCTTCTAGAAGCCTGGATGCAATGTAGGATAAAGAAATGGCTTATAAACGAAGTCTATTTTTATTTCTCATGTTAATGTTGTGTAATGCTTCTTATGTCAAGGTCGTCCACAGCTTACATGCTTATGATATACATACTAACGAAAGGCTGTTCCATACCAGAGCTTGGTTAACATTATCACTATCACATTCGAAACATTGGAGCAAAGCGCCCTCACACATACCGTCAGCTTAGCCATATAGATGTGATAGTCAGCTGTTAAAGGCTGCTACTTTGTCATCTTTCAACACGACCTCGAAGTCTAAAATTCTTCCTACAATTAGAGGGTAATGGATATCTAAACGTAGGTATGATCCCAATTGTGCCAGTCAAACAAACGAGCACTTGAGGTTACTGCCCGTACCAACCTCACCATCGCCTCAAGGTTAAGAATACAGAACCGGGAGAACCTGCTTACAACAAGTCAATGACGAGTAGTCAGAATCAGATCTTTATTGTTGACGTCAAAAGCGTTAGTTTACGCAAATCCTGGAGAACCCTGTCGACGATCCCCACAACCTTGACCGCGCTGTTCTGTCTGGAAGAGCGCTGACGGTGGAAGTGTTTCATTCACTCTTGGTCCATAGGTCCCAGGATGAACATGCCGCTCAACGCCGCTCAACGCCTCCTCCCCCGTCCGGCTCCGGATGTCATCGGTCGCTTCATGTTCCATGGCTCGCCGGGACGAGTGCACATGCGTTCGCAGGATCAGACGTTCAGAAGCGACGACAAGGAAAAAGCCACCGAAACGCGAGATGCCGCGATTGGTCGCTGCGCGGTGTCGGCTGAACGGTTTCCATGTACGCTTGGACGAAGCGAAGACAGCGACAATCTGTGCGGGCAGGAAGTGACATCGATCGTTCCAAGTTTTGGTTATCTTCAATCAGGGAGGGAGAGTGGGAAGATGACCCCCCCAAGCAAACCGTGAATTGCAGAGTCAATGTGTGTGTGTCAATCTAGGAGCCATTGCTTCTGGAGGCACCAACTGTACCGTTGTCTGTTTCCTGTCCTCGAGTCAGGGCACCTCTCGGTGGTGCAGGGGAACCACGATCCCGAGGGCTCTGCACTCGAAACAATTCATGCCTTGATGTAGATATTGTTTATTTTTGTAGATTGTGGTACGTCGTTTCTGGTACAGCATGCATATCTGATCGAAGGCATTACTAAGGATTCACCGAGCGTTGCATTGCCGGATCCATTGAGTTGGGAGGATTCGAGGGCTGTTCTTGAAACAAATTTGGAAAAAGGGGTATCATGGACGAGAAGAGGGGTAATATGAAGGAGCGTAGGGAGCGGCATGAAGATGGATGTAGGTAGAGTGACAAGCAAGGTGCGGTGGTGCATTGATGTTGGATTTGCAATTGGTATGCTCGTACTTCGTACTCTTTACCGTCACCGAAGGTTACACAAAGGTTGTTTCAAAGAAGAGAAAATAGAGTTTGGTATAGCAGGGATATGTAGCTCATTCTCTGGGCAGTTCGTGGCATTGTTGCGAAGATGTGGACAGAGACGGAGTACATGGAAAGTGGGGAAAGTCGATCAGATTTCAAAAGCTCATATTATTGATGTTTAGGCTTATTCTCACCTCGATTTGAATGATCTGTGAATTTGTTAATATTCGGTTAATACTCGGCTGATGAGTCGGGTAAACACACAAAATCTTATCTTTTCTGGTGGTATCGATCTTCATACAGCAATATGCTTCCCTCCCTCCCGAGTCCTCGATTGTACCAACAAACCTTATCTCAAGCTTTAATATGCTTCGGGTTTCATACGCAGCTAACAAATTTGTGCTTCTAGAAGCACTTGTACCAGGATGATCCCTATAACCTTTTATTTACTGAGTGCTAGTTGACCGCCCCAACTATTTGAGGTGATATAGGGAGATGGTATACGGATAGCTCTCGTACTGATTCATGAAGAGTTTCGTTACTGCAATAATGAAGGAGATAAAAATTTAACTTACAGGCACCACCCTGTGTGCCAAACTCTATGTGATGTTCAGCATGTTTTGCTGTCTAAATATATAACGGGACGCATTCGCTGTAAGTTTCAAGCATACTGTTCGCATCATCGACATCAGGTGGAAGTGGATCATCTCATACATTTGACACCTTGAAGAAGCTTGCAAGTCGGGGTTCGTGGTATACGAGAAACACTTCCAGTGGAACAGATGGTAATCTTGAAACACGAACTTGACTAAAGACATGACTCAAATCCCAGCAAACGTGCGTCTCGCTAGAACGCCAACCCCCTTTTCAACTGAACAGCTTCAACATCAGGCTCAGCCAAGGCGACCTGCTAACGCTCTTGCGTCCAAGTAGAATAATCTTGGAAGATCTAGAGGTTTTAAACGGCAAAGCTGCAGATTTCTACGCCAGCGTGCATTGAGCTTTAGCCAGCGGCAGTCAGCCGAACTTTCAACATTGCATTTAATGACGTCCGCAAGCTTATTTAGCGGCGAGATGGAAATTCTGCTAATACTCAGGCTGCCGCCGAATCATATCTCAGGAGTTATCCAATAGTCTAGATATAGTGACGGATCCTTGGCTCCCCTGTTCCGAAGCAAAAATAGACCAAAATGGCAAAGCTAAAGTTCGGGGAACAATCCCATGACCAGCTACGATCTGCTAGAACGGATTGTTGATCATCTTTTGGCTGGATGAGGAATTGTGAGTCGTGTCATCTCTGCCATCACCGTAGTGTTGAAGATCTGCCAAGGTAGCTGCTTCTGAGATGGAAAAAACGTGCATGAACATTGGAAGAAATCTTAGCCATGCCACTAGACCTGCAAATAATCCACGTTAGAGTTATGGATCTACGATACATCAGATGTGTTTTGTACCTCCATATGTCAGAGGGCGATGTAGTAATTCGAGCAGACAACCGCAGCATGTATGGAATAAGCACAGGACATAGACAGAATATTCACGCGACTCACATGCCTCAATTGCCCTCTCGTCTGACCAGGATGCCGAATCCGAGTCTCGTCTTTCGTTCGTTCGATACTTGTCAATGTACAGAATGCCGGTGAACATGAAGCTCCAAGGACAATTCCAACCCCCCCAGTGGTCCTAAATAGCTCGGACATCTAGCGGAGATTTGGTGGAGCTACATGACATAAAGTGATAGGACGTTTAGCGTAGAGGTGCATCTCTTGTCGAGCCCCTGATGTGATCGTTAGGTTTTAGTGTTGATCTGGTGCTGATCTAGTGTTGATGCTAGGAAGCAAGCCACGCGACGAACTCATTACCTCCGCCTGTTTTAGCTAGCAGAAATCATAGCTTCCGCTACTAAGTACGTACCGGCGCTTTCTTCAATACCCGCGCTAAGTTGTCAGTCAAAGAAGCGCTTCGCCTAATGATGGACAAGCTAAGAGGACCAAATAGCAGAATTTGTATATCATTAAAATCTAAGATGTTGGCCAAGGATATTAGATTACAGGAAATTTCAGTCGGCCTTCATGAACTAGGGAATATTCAATCAATCAATAGTGGACGTTCAGTATTTATGCGTGAGACAAATAGTGTGTGGTCAAGTACGCGTTTGTAACTTTTACTGTAGTGTAGAACAAAATAAGCTGGTAAATATGGCGTAGACACAACGCATTATAAGCTCTATCTAATAAGTGATCGAAAAGAATGCCTTCATACCAACTAGCGAACCAGGATCTACTCCACGCAAACCCAAGAATACACATATAATCCAAAAAGTAATGCATTCTTACTGCCACTGTCACGGTGGTATGGGCTAGATTTTGTACTGGTACAAATTCAGATAAAGGAATTGAATGAAGTGAGCACTAGTAACGCCATACGCAATGATATCCATCTCCCACGTGGATTGTGTGACATTGAAGAATTCCTTGCTCAATTTGCGGATTGCTTGGCCATCCTTTTCTGCCCTCAAGACAGGGTTAATTGTCTTACAACAGAATTTTCTTTTGGTGCACCTGTCAGACACCAGCTCAATTCACCTCCTGCATTGACGAAGTCGTCATCATCCTGCAAAGCGGCAATCTTGCAGGCGCTTGCCATAGCCAAATTGAGTTGCTTATGCAAGAATAATGTGCGCAACGAGATCTCTTTTCCTCGAGTAAAATTGAATATCAAATCAAGATGATGTACGCCATAATTGAACGCCGTGACCAACACTCATCGGGCACGTACTATTTTTAACAAATGAGATACACGAAAGATGGCGCATTTTGGAGGATGTCGTACATGAAGGAAGGAAGCGTGGCGAGGCTCATGAGGCGTAGGACTTTCAAGACTTTAAAGGTATCATCGGGCCAGGTTGGTGGTTGGTGGTCAGCGTTGATTACTGGCGTGCTCGGGGAAGTTAGTCAGGATCTTGCCACATCCCATGTCAGCCTTGAAGATTCACGATGCCATAACGGTGATCTGATCTAGAATCGGGTTATTGTCTTCGTCGCTCACTCAAGATCCGATTCGTTATTCGCGACATTAGATTGCCATTTTTGTAGTTGTGTGCCATCAGAGCCACATTAGCTGCATGGAATGCGGCGCTGTTTAACGAACAGAACCACGCCCATGAGTCTAATTCCAGTTGCTTCTGCAGTCCGTCGTCTTGTCCTTTGATGTACTTGCCGAGATGTGATCAATAACTTGCCGACATGAAGGGCATACTTGACAAAGGCATTGTATTATACTCAACTGCCTCACGGTGATATGAGAAGGCGAACTCTCCAGGAACAACGATACTTCGTGATTTATTCGGAAGACAGGCTAAATGGCACTTGAAGCACTGACAAGGCTTGACTGAAAAGGTGCCGCCGAAGGATTGCCGGATATTTTAATGTGGTAGTACCAGACATTTTGCATTTGGTTCCTGTGGCGGCCACATGGTTGTAGGGTGAACGGTGACGGATGGGGAAGGAGGAAGAGGCTCGTAAGCATTCTTGACCCAACTGACGATAACTAATAAGCCAGATGCTTGCGTACCGATATTGAAGTAACAGTGGACCGGTTCTTGAAGAATGCTACATCGGTACCTCGTCGGTGAAGAGTTCCCATCAAATTTCAACTGTATTTGGTCGAGTTTACCGTGAAGTTGTCAGGTGTTGTCACCACGCCAAACTCATCAGAGCGAGGTGCATACTAGCATCAGTTGGCGCTGGATTTGATCGGATTCAGTTGTAGTGGTATTGCACACCAGACTTGTGTCGTGGACCTGCATCGAAAGTGCAAAATCAGGGACTCAAGGGAAGACCCGAATCGGATCTGCAAAACGGTATTGATTCCGTGGCACTGAGGATAAGTCGCGAGTAGGGCTGTGTGGTTGCAAAACGCCACGAGTCAATGCTCGATGACGGAGAAGATGATAATGATCGCCTTCATGAAGGTGTCCAAGGCAAGAAGCGTTGCGAGAACGTTTGGAATGTACAGTAGTAGAGTAGATTAACGAGGTTCCATCCGTAGTCATGACGAGGTATGCTGAGGTAATGATGAAGCATTTGAAAATACGGGAAGAAAAGTAAGGATTCATCTAACGTGATTCCTACTCAGTTAGGCTCTTTTTGTGATTGGTATTTAAACTATTGGAGGAGATGGTCCTAGGTTGCAAACGGATTTACGTTTCTGTTCTGATAGATTTCTTTCTTTTCGTGGGTGACAGGTTTGACACACGCCCGTTTATTATTGCTTTTCGCCTGCGTCCCCCTACCCTAGTTGCCAGAAAGAAAAAAGCAAATATTTTAGAAACTTTGTCATGGAAACATACTCTGTATCACGGTCTATAACCTGGTTTACGAAATGCACTCGTCTTTGAGTAATTGAGCAGGACCGAGACCTTCAGTAAATGCGCAGGTACCCACGATACTATTGGAATTCCCTCTGTGAGGCAAATTCCATGGGACTATTCCTATATACCCACACCAGAAAGATTGCAAATGTAACGTCTCTGGCTGAGGAACCACCGCGCGCATAAGGGGGTTTAGCTTGATGAATATCAGCTACGAATACAGTCTCTAGTGGCCGGGTAATAACACCACTAGTTGTTGCCACTCATTCGATTCTTTGGAGAAGCCATGCAAGAGCTGGACGGTTCGCCAGCCTGCGTGATGTATTATGTCTCTTATAACCAGGGGTTCTTCTATGCACGGCACGTGAATGTCCAGTAATTGGCCGTACCATTGTACCAGAAAGTCCCTTATATAGCGGTGGGCACAATAGAACTACCCAGTTCTACGGAAGTGGGACCCTTTTGATAAACTGCACATATATACATATATATGAGTATGTTTTTGCAACATGGAAGGGCGATCGATCGGCAGAGTAACCACGGTCGGTTCAGGCTGGGGCTTTTACTTTGCCTGGTCCTGGAGGACGGACTTACAGACCTACAAGGACATTCTAGTTACCTGGATTCCGAGCTCGTGCTGGTGAACGCAGATCCGAGAACTGTCAGGAAAGACCTATTTCCGAGCCCGTAGCGGTCATCACGGACAGCAGCTGTTCTAGTTTCTACCTGCTAAGCAGTACAGTACAGTGCAGTGCAATACAGTCTTTCCACGTCTACGGAGTATGGTTCCTCACCCCTGGTTGCCGCAACGGCACGGAAGAGAACTCGTCTGCCGAATCTGTTCATTACAGTGCCACGGTGGTGCATCCTTTAAGACCTGGAGGATGGTTGGGAGCTTTTGAGGAAGGGCACTATAGCTCGCCAGGCCTGCACGTTTAGGTTTGGGTTCACGGCTCAGGTACAAGCACCACAACCAGCACAACGACTTTTTTGCTTCTATCTTCTCCTGCAAAACGTGCTATGCGGTGCCCCCACCGTTCGCTACTGCAGTGGTTCTTGTTGTGCTGGATCCCTTGCTGCTTACCCACTGAGCTCCGTGTGGTTTCGCTCTGCCGCGGATCCGCTGTACCACCCACCCAAATTCTCGCCAGCGCCGTCCGCCATCCCAAAACCCACCCTCCACCTCCAGAAAAACGTCCGAGCCACAATTATGCCTGGCAAAAGGGCATCCAGGGCCACGATTGCTTGCTTGCCGTGGGTACGAAGCACATGGGATGAAGGGACAGGCATCTGCCATGGTGAAGCGGATGCGCCCCGTTTCGTGGTGAATGGTCATACATACCTGGATCTTGGGTAAGGGCTGCTTGCCCACCATCTTCATCGCTCGACCCATTCTCATCTACAACGTAACTGCCGTACCTATTATCGACATCACCGCCGATTGAAGTCTCGTCGAAACTGTGCAACGCACCGACTTGGGGAAATCCTTTCTTGACCCAGAGATCCAAGTGTGCAAAAACAACTGCTTGGCTTGCTCGAGCTTTACTCATCCACTGCCTATTGTTGGTAACCCTCAATCAAGACATCTGAGATTTCAGCATCTGAGCTATCGCGCATTCACGACAGCTTGCCACCGTGTCTAATACCAGTCGTTCCACCGTGAAGCGCTACCTGTGCATCGGACTTACTTCAGCGACCGGAGTACGTGCCATTGGCTTGCAATTTGTCCTGTGGAAGACATTATATTTCCGTTTCAGTAAACAGCTTTTTGCGCGATACCAGATTGTGGAATTTGGCAGCTTCTCTCTCCGCGCCTTTTTGAAATGATCCAGGTTCTGGACGACATCATATAAGACCTCCCGGCGATCGTCGTCAATTAGGCTCCACTGTTAATTGTGACACTGCGCCATACTGTTTATTTCTTGAAACCTAAGACGAGACATTTTACATGTCGAATCTGTTCGGCCACTCGACGTCCAGCTCCAACCGAGACCCAGGGAGGGAACAGAAACAAAGGGAACAGCAGGTATCCACACTTGTTGAGCTAGGGCTTCTCACAGACCGTAGCAGGGATTCAAAACCTAGGAAAAACGAGACAAGGAAGGCACCTAGCAAGTCCGGAGGAGGAGGAGCTGGTCTTAAAACGGGTACGCTTGATTTTTATCTTCTTCAATCCTCGCCCCCTCTAGAGCAAGCCTCCCCTGATCGACACGTTCCAAACTTTTGACATTCTGTATCCCACCTAACTCTCACTCTACAGTCCATTATAACGACTCATCCCAAAATTCAGTCTTGTCGGCCACAACACATAGGTCAAAAGGGAGTACGGGATCGAGCGACTTACGCAAGCGTGCAGGTGGAGGAATGGCGGGAATGCTAGATACCGACAGGAGTCGTACTCGACGGGAGAGAACATTTGTGGGGAGCGAGTGCGCCGTCTGTGAAGAGCCATTGGAGCATACCCTTCGAGGTGAAAGGATTCTCCAATTCTCTTGCGGGCACGTTTCTCATGAAGCCTGCTTTTACGAATATATCAAGGAGTTCGACTCTCAGTACTGTCCGACATGCAACGCTCCCCTAGGTCTTGATACCAGCAGAGGTGGAAATGTGCTAGATATCGGTAAGGATCCCCGTAACTGCCTGTCCTCTGTGCCAGAAGACTAACCTGTGCATTTTCTCTTTTTTAGAAAAGCTAAGCAACATTGTACGATCCGTAGCTGCGAGCGACCAGTCGCTCAGATCTCAACAAACCCCTACACCAACACCATGGGATAATCAAACCGTAAGGCCTCATAGCGGAGGGTCAAATCCTCGACAACAATCACGCGATAGGGAGGGCAGAAACAGCCATAACACAGGCGGCAGCAGTAGGGATAGTAGAGATAGCCGAGAACGAGCCGAACGATACACTTCCGGGCGCGGTTCTCATGCTCGCAACGATTCTGAAGCCACGGGGGCAGGCTCCTCCGTTGGATATCCCGAAACTGCAGTTAGCGGGCCACCTAGGCGACACGATTATGATGTACAAGCTATGGAGACGAACCTCGTAAGCCCTAGGGCAAGCGTAACGAGAAATCCTATACCATCACCACTGGTCAGTGTACGGTCAGAGTTTCCAACTTTGAACCGGTCTCGCCAGCAACAAACTTTGACGTGCCTCATCACTATAGAGGTTCCAGACAACAAATGGCGTCCAGACCCCGATGATTTACGCAGTGCACCTCCTTTGCCTGCTCCTCGAACCGAGGAAGCTTACGCTCGGCCGCCCTCACCAGCCCAAAGTGCTCCTCGATTTTACCCCTACGAGTCACCAGAAGTCTTGGAAGAGATAACAGAAAACCTACGAATGCGAGTGGAAAACTGGCATGGACTAGATTTCAATAGGTAAGCATCCAACTGGAAGTTTTTGAGAATTTCACTAATTCATGCTAGGTTTGGAAAGCTTCGCCTATATGGAACAATCAGAGTCGGGAAGGACAAACAATCGTGGCAGGAGCTAGAATGCTTTCTCTTCGCGGAAATGCTCATATGTGTTAAGGAGAAGAAAACGGCCGCACCACAGACATGGGATGAAAACGCTCCTAAACTCAAGAATACACGATGTACCCTGAAGGGATCTATTCTGATCAAAAAGCACTTGAACGAAGTGATCGAATCGGGTGGGAAGTCAAACCTCGGGCAGACTGAGAAAATCACTATGGCTAACCTCCGACCGGGAGAAGAGCATATATTGACACTGAGCTTATCTGTTGTTGAACTCCCATCCTTTCACCTCAAGTTTGAGAACAGGAATCAACTAAAACTATGGAACCAGGCACTTCTAGATCTCAACGCAGTCGAGGGGTCCCCTCTCCGTAGTCCTGATTATGAGTTTTCTGAAGAGGAAGAAGACTGGCAACGTGTGAACAATCCAAGACGAGTCTCCTCCCTAAACTCCTCTTCATACGGAGCAGGTAGATCTGTGACAACAGCACCCACAGAATACACCAACGCAAGAAGCACCCGACTTCCTACAGCAGTTCATGTCCCGATTGACATTGTTGTTGTTGTCCCTATCTCTTCCTCTATGCAAGGTGTCAAAATCAGCCTGGTTCGAGATGCGCTGAAATTCATGGTTCAGAATCTTGGAGAACGCGACCGTATGGGATTGGTTACCTTTGGATCTAGCAGTGGTGCAGCACCTTTGGTCGGCATGACGACAAAAACCTGGAATGGCTGGCCAGGTATCCTCGCCTCGATAAGGCCTGTTGGACAAAAGAGCCATCGCGCTGATGTTGTGGATGGTGCGAATGTAGCAATGGACTTACTCATGCAGAGAAAGTCCAACAATCCCGTTGCGACCATTCTATTGATCAGCGACTCGTCCACCTCGGATCCCGAGAGTGTGGATTTTGTTGTATCACGAGCGGAAGCTGCAAAGTAGGTCTCATCATATCCTGGTAATAAGTAACGTAACTAATTCTCGCAGAATTGCTATTCACTCTTTTGGCCTCGGTATGACACACAAACCGGACACCATGATTGAGTTATCTACACGGACGAAGGCCTCGTATACCTATGTCAAGGATTGGATGATGCTGCGAGAGTGTCTTGCTGGATGTCTTGGAGCTTTACAGACTATGTCTCATTCAAACGTCAAGCTGAAATTAAGACTGCCCGAAGGATCGCCAGCTAAATTTGTAAAGATCAGTGGAGCCTTACAGATCACCAAACGAGCCACAGGAAAGGATGCTGAGGCATCTCTTGGGGACCTACGCTTCGGTGACAAGAGAGACATATTGGTGCAGCTTGTCATTGCACCAGATAATGCTTCTCAAGACCAACTGCCCCAGGACCCATGGGAATCGATTGTTTCAGGTCTGGAGGCACTTGGTGGATCGCTTGATGCAGAGGACCAAAGAACTTTGTCAGTGGAAGAAGTGCCTCTCATTCAAGCTGATGTTACGTGGGGCGACTTACTTCGCGATGGCACCGTTACTCACTTGCCAAGGCCTTCTCTACTTGCTATAACGATGCTTCCTGCTACAACATCGACTCAGAAGAAGTCTCAATGGGGAAACACACCCCCGATCCCCCCTCATCCAAGTGTTGTACAGAGACGGATGGAACTCCTAACTTCTGACATGCTTACCCGTGCTCTCACTCTTGTGTCTAGAGGACAACATGATCGTGCACAGCATTTGCTCAACGAAACGCGATCTATTCTCAAAGGCCTTGGGAAAGGTGGGCTGCCCCCCATCCCCCCTAACTCGGCCAAATCTCCGAATCCTAATGGTCCCTCATCAGCAACTGCCAATTCTTCCCCTACGTCTGGGCAGAGCCCTGAGCGTCGGCAGACACCCTCCCCAACTACTCCTCATTCTAATTCACAATCGCACCACGCGTCGGGCAACATCCCCCGTCACATGTCCAATGACGCCTTATCAGCTAGCACGACGTCTCCTGGAATTGATGCAGTCACAGTTTCAGCTCTTGATGCTGAATTGGAAGCTAGTTTAGAGTGGATTAACCATCCTGCGGTGTTCGGTCGCGACAGTAGAAAGGCCGTTCTTCAAGCTATTGGTGTTATCAGCAGCCAGAGAGGATATACCTTCCGATCTCCAGTAGAAAGTCTCTGGGCTGGACGAGTGGGTGGTGTCAAGAAAATGACAGAGCGAAGCCGAGAGTGGAGAGAAGAAGGCGGTGATATTGGCATCATGGAAGAAAGCTAAGCAGAAACCATTGCTTACTTCTACGCACCACAACACTCAGCACGCAGATGCAAGAGTCTTTGAATTCGTCTTGTTTTGATGTTTTATCATATATACCACGGAGCTACGCAATCATAAAAATGACGAGACGGCCGGTTTTGACTTCGCCAAGGTTTTCTTTTTGTATATTATTTGGGCATTTCTTGCCATGCATCTATACGGACATACCCTTCTTACTTTTCTTGCTTTTTGGGTAAGGTCTTCTTGGAAGATCTTCTGTTTTATATAAGGGCGGTACTTTTTTTAAGGCAGTTTTTCATGTATGTCGTGGGAACACACACATAGCGGCAGCGGCATTGGTATATTTTGGGATTGGAAAAGGAGGTTTCAAGAACTTGGCGGCTAGCCATTTAGTTATTGGTTTGAGGGAGGCCTGATCATAAAGAATCATGTTTATACACACGATTTTTGTCTATCTACCTTGGGGTTGGTGTGCAATAGGAAATGTTCCACCCTACTTATGAGCATAATTTCATCGACTTCAGTCAGCATTGTTTGTCTTGAGTCTTTCCTAATTTGAACTGATCTTCTACATGCTAGACCGTAAAAGTTCGAGTGAGTGCGTATTCAGCTTTCAATGAAACGGGTGGCGATGTCATTGCATGTGGTGATGCTGTGAATATGCACGGCAAGTCCTACAAGTGGGAAGAGGATCAAGACAGTTTTCGAAGATCGAGAGTTTGGTCAAGATTGCACGTAAATCTCAGGTCAGACATGAACAAAGTACACGTGAGTAAATATTCTATTATTATAAGTGGGACAGCGAATGCCCTCTGCTATATAGGGGTATCATCTTCAATCGTATCGCTATTCAGTAGACCTCTCTCTTCCCCCTGCCCTGGCTCCCGCAGTAGTCCAGTGCTCAGGCCAATTCCATCAGCTCTATTGGATCTCCTCGTCTCCTCCGCGCCATTGAGGACATACCAGACATCCTTTTTCGTCAGGATTCCCTGCAAAGTTCCTCGATCGCTGAATAAGACATAGCGAAGACCTAGCTTTTGGAAATAGTTGGATGTGAGAAGAAGGCTTGATTTTGAAGGCAATGTAAGGGGTGTTTGATCCATCCAGGGCCGTAGATCAAGAGTAGTTCGTGGATCTGCGAGTGGTTGATGCGAGAAGAATGCTTCGGTGTCAGGCGGTAGTGACCTTGGACCCGAAGATGAAGTGCGCAGGTTGTAGGTGAGCTCCGCCCGAGATATGTAACCAAGTAATGTGGCCTTTCTTGTGTCTGAAATAACAGGGAACCCTCTGAAAGGGTTAGTTGCTAGTATATTGGTTAAGGATTCGATGGTATGGCCTGTTGCAGTCAAGACAACGAGATCCTCAATCCGCGTCATTATTTGACTGACAGGTATGTCTGGTATTGGTGTCTCATCGCTGTTATCTAAGAAAGGGTATTCGTTAAAATGAATCCAGCTTTCGTAGATACCACGCTTTCCAAACGCATCCCCTACCCACTTGCTCAACATGACTGCGATCATGATAGGTAAGACGTAGGTTAGAGCACCCGTAAGCTCAAACATAATGACCACAATAGATACAGTCATGCGCGTGACTCCGCCCAGAGCTGCAGCTGCCCCAATTATGGCATATGTACCAGGCGTGATACAAGGACCATCGGGTTCACATGTATCGAAGGCGAAAAAGGTTGGGTGGTTATGCACCCAGATTTCCATTATGATTCCAACAGCACGTCCAAATAAGGCTCCGATGGCCATAGAAGGTAAGATGATACCTGCTGGTATTTGTAATCCGAACGTTATCGAGGCTAGAAAGAACCCCAATATCGCCGCAAACACGAGTAGAAAAATGGTTCCAGCAGTGGCAGCCCCGGTTTTACACAAACCAAACTGGTCATCCAATGTTTTAGAGCATTCTGCAAACAGCGAGAAGACCAATTCTGAAGACTGAGCTCGCATGTATAAATTGGGATAATTGACAAGGGCGGTAAGAATAGCTACGATAACTACCTGGGTTACGGGTCCAGGTAGCCAAGTAGCTGCCTTTTTCCATTGTGCAATCTTCATATTCATTTTGATGAACAAGCCACCATATACACCCTAGAATACCGTCAGAATAAGCTAATAGATATAGTGAAGTTGAACTTACACCAAAGATACCCAGCAATGCAAATGGAATGATTTCAAATCCATGCCAGCCAGTGGTGTATGTCACTTGATAGAGAACCAATTTCCCGCTCCGGAACGGGTCGAATGCCTGCAACGTGACAGCAGCTGCCATGGCACAAACAAAACTTTGCCACATGGTTTTATCCGGAAAGTAGTAAGATAGTTGCTGTAATGAAGTCAAAATGGTGAATTAATACTTTGCCTAGCCAATGCACATACCTCGAGACTGAACAACACACCACCAATCGGAGATCCAAATGCGACTGAGATTCCAGCCGCAGCAGCAGCTGACAGAACCTCTCGTTTCCGGGCTACAAAGATGTTAAAAATGACCAACTAGTAAGGTTATGCACTTTATACCTTCATTGCCATTGATATTGACGAAAAGCTTCATCAACAAATTTGCGCAGCAGCATGCTACATGAACGAGTGGACCTTCTTTTCCCAACCACATTCCAGAAGCTACAGCCAAGCACTGAAACTATCAGTACGGTTCAAATGCAATGTTACGGGCAGCGTACCAATCCAAGCGACTTTATAATCAATGTCCAAGAACCCATGAATTTCCTAATGACAAATCCACCCAAAACAGTCTTAATCTCTGGAATACCGCTATGTTTAGCATAAAGAGCATACTCCTGGACTAGAACACTAGCGACCAGTGCAAATGCAAGCTGTGCATATTAGATGAGCTGGAGCTGAAAGTGAGTAGATTGTACCTACCGAAAATATGATAAAAAAGAAGTATTCTACAAGCCATTTCCCACCAGCAGATGTAACTTGAAGTGCTAAGCTCCACGAGACCCAATCTTGACACTTTGCAAATTCATCGTATCCATAACAGCAAAAATATTTGTTTAGGTAGAATCGACCTCCATCTACTCCAGAAGAGCAGTAGCCAGTTTTTAAGTCTCCCAGCCAGTCGCTCACAATATCTATTCCGGCTGCAAAAATGCCCGCTGAAATTCCTGTTAAAATAAGGAGCACCCATATCTGACTAGCATCAAATATTTGCTGGATGTGGCCGAGCAGTCCCGTAGCATTTGAATATAGCATCCGTAACCGTTGCCTCTCTTTTGTATATTCGAAAATCCAATCGATTGCTGTCATATCTTCGTACCCAACCCTTCTGCCAGGACCTTCAACGTACCAATCCAAAGGTCCATCATCTTTAGTGGTCTTGTCGTTACTGGAACCTCCTCCATGTGTATTGAGCCTATGTGATCCTGTCGTAGGGGTACCTGAGCGTGGCGAGCTCGAGCTTTGCTGGGAGCTTGATGGGTTGCCAGACAAAGCAGACAATAACCTAGACCCTGCAGTCTGTTTTTGCTTGCGCTTGAATGATATCGTTTCCTCCTCGCCAACATCGAAAGGGTCATCAGAGAACACCTTTTGGTCTCTGGAATGGCTCACAGCCCGGTCATCGTCATCACTATCATCCTCAATTATCACATGCTGCGCAGGGCCGTGGCTTGATGATGATGAGCTCCCGTGCTCTATAGACCCTGCGAATGAACTGGTCATATTTACGCATTTGCGATTTATTGTCGCATTTTCAATTTAAGTAGTATGAAGTACTGAATTTGAGGTTTAGGAGGATGTTTCTAGTACGAGGCTGAGACTCGGTTAGACCTTCCGTATCAGGCATCCCTTTGGCGTGTTCCAAAAATATTGTCCAGAAACTTTATGAATTCCACATCGTCTCTCGAATATTCAATAATATCATGGAGGCTTCAGCTTCAACTCATGGGGGAACTCAACCAGAGCCAAGTGGTTTGGTGGATGCCTCAGAAACCTATGTAAAAATGCAGGTACTTCTCAAAGCTAAAGATGATACATCTAGATTTGTCGGTCTTGCTCTTCTCAAATCTGTACTCGACAATAACAGTCAGCTTGCTCATGATACAGAGAAAATCCGTACTTTATGGGAAGCGCTGTCTCCGAAATTTTTTGATCGTCTGCTCCGAGCCCATGGTAATGAGAAAGTCAATAAATCTGAAGCCCAAGATATGGTGGATTTAGCGGTTTCAGTGTTACATATATTTTCTATTATCCTACCAGAAGAGTCTCAAAAGGAAAAAAGGCTGACTGGGAGGACTCCTCCTTTAGTTAAGGCTTTAGTCGAAAGGTATAGTCATTTCCTCTCTTGCTTGATTCGCGCTGATCGTCCTTAGTCCACCAGGAACAACCAAACTAATATTGCAGACACTTTTGACCATCTCTTGTCAGCAAGAGGGTGCTTTAGAGTTGCTAAGCATTGATGACTTGTCTCCGCTGACTGAGATCGCTGCTCAAAACCCACTTGTTCTCGAGATTCTAAGATTCTCTTGGACTAATGCAACTAGATGTGACGGTCAAGTTGATAATGTGCGGAAGAGGATTGATTCCACCATGCCTGTTCTCCTCCAGGTCTTTAGAGGCACGGATGCGGTCACATTTATTGCATTTTCTGGGGCCCTTTTGTCTAACATTGTTCCTGAGGTGAGTTAGATGCTCTAAGTCCGAGAGTCTACTAACTCTGGCAAGGCAATTTCTCCCAATCCAGCATGGCTTGAGCCTCTTGTACTGGTTCTGAGGAAGCTTATAGCCAGCAAGCCTACCCAGGCAGGCCGTGCAGCTTACACCCAACTTGCAGCTATCCTTCTCCAGCAATACCCATCAACTTGTCCGGCTCTGCTGTTCCTAGATAAAACATCGCCCAACGAAGACAAGAAACCTTTCTCTTACTTATTTGTAAACCTCTTACTTATTGATCTGCGTTCTTCATTCCCAAACTTGCTAGAGCAACTCAACAATGAGAACTATCCTAAAGTTTCTCAAAGACTTGGAGCTGCATTTGATATTCTCTCGGCTTTCATCGGATTTCTTGTCAGGAGCCTTGATGACCAGAGTGACTCATCTAAGTCTAGCATACCACCCGATCTTCTGCTCAAACTTCGTAAAGATATATCTGAGACGATGTCCTTAACCATCGAATATCTGCGAGATCGATGGGATGCATCTATTGCTGGCGCTTCTGGACTTCATCCCTCAGCTCGAGCGGGGACATCCGCAACATTTGAAGGAACACGATTGACTCTAACCTGGGAATCAATGAAAGACAGCGTTAATACAGACCCGCTGATTTTGGCGGCAATTAGAGTCTTAGCAATCTGGATTCGAGAAGATGAGAATGACAATTTGCGCAATGAGAGCGCCGGACTTATGGACATGCTTGTAGAGCTATACAAGAAAACTTCACCTGAATCACTAGACTTTCGCTATCCCATCTTGCTTGCTTTAGAGGGAATGATGGTTACTGAAGATGGTGTTGATAACTTCCTTGGTCAAGAAGGTTGGCAAGTGATAGGCCAAGATCTGGAAGCTTTACTCAGAAGTACATTGAACGAATCAAGTTTGTAAGTGACCTTTTATGTCAAAACACCTGTAATTTGATGAATTCCTGCTTATTATTATCACTTTAGTACATCCAGTGCCACAGCTTTATCAGATGCTGCTCGCGGATTAGAAATTGTTCGAGTTTTGTTAGCCATTGTGGATTCCCCATCAACAGATCTGAGCGAAGACTGGATGGCCGCCGTACGGATCACCACATCCATGAAGCCACCATCGAGAAACTCCCCATCTATAATTATTGAATTGCAAATTGCCATGGTACAGCTCTCTGCTGCACTATTGACTAAAGCCGCGGGCGGTATGCAAAAGAGACATGTCACCAGTATTGCCCCATTGTCCGGAATCGTCCAACAGCTTAAGAAGATCGCCCGGGGGATGAGCAATAAACTTGATGCAGAAGAGTAATTGTTCCCCACCTATTTCATTATTTTGATATTTCTCTTGAATATATCTATATGCTAATTCATCTCAGGTTTGCTGGCCTACTTGAGGATGTGGAACTGGATTTGGAAAATTTGAGGTGGAACAGATAGAAATGCGAAAACTTTATAAAATGTATTATTAGCCCAATAATCGGCTTATGGGAAGGGAAGATTTCGTGTAACAATTATACCCAGAGGCTTTGCAGAGACAGCACTCAATCGAACCATTCTTTTATCAATCCTAGGACATTTCGGTGCTAAGCGGGACCGCAATTTAGGTTGACAATCACGGAGAGGAATAGCAGTTCGCAATATGCAGAGGGTACACTTCAGCCAAAGCACGTAACTCATCGACAGTCTAGACTATGCCTTCTGCCTCACTGAGCATTTCCAAATCTAATCATTTCTTAACGTGCCACTGTGAGCATCGCCAGTTATCGACAAGATTCAGCACGTCAGCAGCTATTTCTAGGCTATTTCCCAGAAATTCGTTTGAAACGAGAGGGAGGCCAGTACTCTCCAACTACATCACTGCTATCAACCCAATGAGTCCAGCCAAAACCTCACCTCCAAGCCTTACAGAACCAGCTCCACTCTTTTTCGTCTCTTCGCTCCCACTCACATTTGTTGTACTTGTAGTCTTTCCAGTCCTAGTTGGGTCCACAGCGACAATGGTACGTGTCATTAGCTGACCCGTTCGGCTGGCGTCGATTGATGTTGCGTCAGATGGTCCATCTTCTCGTTCATAGAAAGATCTACTACAGCATCAGCAAACATTATAACTCGACCCTATAGAGGACAGCTGCGCAATGTCTTACATGGCTGGATCAAAAACATTAAACGTCCCGCCACAAGCCTGGGCTGGATTACCCGGACACGGAAAATTGCAGGTTGTATACTGCTCATCCACATATTTCGGATCCTTGTTTTCAAGCAGATTCTTCGAACCACAATAACAGGCTTGGCCAGATAGCCCCGCGAATGTGTAGTCATTAGGACTGGTATCGCAAGCTATGAGACAACGCTCTACATTCAAATCACCAATAGTAGCTGTGTGGATGATTTTTCCAACCTCGCTGGTATGCGCGATACATCCTTTGTATTCCCAGCCTGTGTAACTTACCGGCACGGGAGGAATTGAGTCATAGAGTGACAGTGATGCGGGCTCGCCAGTAGCTGGTAGGATAGATCCTCCACAAGCGTCTGTGTTCTTTGGGCCACATGCGACAGTGCAGTTGGACTCGTCTGTGTTGCGTGTTGATGTTGCGATAACTGCTTTGGCACAGTAACAGTTGCTAAACCGTTTAGCTTTGTTTTGCTACTTGCAACTAGTGCGTGAGTTTGACTTACCCATCCCCTAGGGCTGCGTATCTTGTAGTAACATTCCCGCAGGCTGAAAGACATGAGGCAATACTTGTGCTAGTCAAGTTTTGAGGGATGAAAAGATCCAACATATGGCCCTCAGGTGCGCTATAACAGCCTTGGTAGAGCCATGTTTTGTCTGTAGTTAAAGGAGCTACAGCTGATACGTATACGGTGAACAAAACCAAGATTCGTAAGAACACTCTCATCATGCTGGTATTGATTTGCTAAGTGTACTTGTACGATTGAAGATCCAAGGAACAATAAGAAAGAAGACTTAGGAAGAAAGCAAAAAAGCAAAGGGAATCATAATGTTTTGATCATGAAATCTCTCGTGCACTGCTATGTACTGAGAATGCAGGGAGGAGTGAGACATGATATATGTGAGATCGATTTGATTGGTCAACTCAATGATATTGTATTTTTGAGGTATGGATCCTAATCAGAACTATCCCTTACATGCATAGTCTCCACGTGAGATATGTACAATAAGATGCACAAATAGTCATGACTGAAAGTAAAGTATACGCCTCAATGTCCCAGCCACTCTAGACAGAGCTTATTGAAGGCGGTCGGGTTCTCCCAATAACACCAATGACCACCAAAACTGATGGCTTTCCCTGTTGCTAGCCCATTTTCTAATGCAACGCCGTTCTGAACCCCATTGATAAACTCCACAGCTTTCAACGGACCATCAGCAGGGAAGCAACCACTTCGGGTACTAGCCACTACCAATACCTGTGTCTTGCTCTCACTACCAGGTCCATAGTTAGACTTGATACTATCTCGCCAGTCCAACGAGGTGTGGTTAGACATCAGTTTGCCAAACCATTCTTGATTTCCTTTCATCGCTTCGGCAAGGAAGAATGATTCATCAGCTTCGAAAGTCTCCTGAGATATATTATCATTGGTGGTGGGATGTGACCGATACGATAAACATCCGGCAATAGTGCCTTTATGAGCAACCTCTGGCGCAAGCGATAATGTCGTTTGCAAAGCAGCAACTGCAGGAGCAGAATTCATTCCCCGATTACAAAAACGAGCGTCCCAGCCATCTAGTGTAGAGTTTTGGAGCGGAGATTGGTCTACCCATATCATGTGTGTAAATGGATGAGTCGTAAACAACTCAGCATATGACCTGAACCATTTAGTTCAAGGCTACAAAGACCATGGATCGAACATAGATTTTCGGATTTTAGACCGGAAGAAGTGCGTACCATAAGATAGAGCATCCCAAGCTCCCACCAAGTGCTCTTACAGGTACAGCCGACAGCTCTTGCTCCCCACCCGTCAGGTGGAGCAGTAGCTCTCTCAAATCCATTGCGAGTCTGGAAACATGAAAACCATTTTGCGGCTTATCACTCTCACCGTGTCCTCTCAAGTCCGGGGCTACAACTCTATAGTAATTCGAAAATTCATCAATCTGGCGTGACCAGACAGAACTAGAACCGGTGAAGCCATGAATCTTATGTCAAGATTAGTCGTTTGGCTGAGTATTAAAAGCAAACAAATAGAAAGTATCGGCGGCTTCGTTCCATGCAGTTTGTAGTTGAATGGATTCAGGCTTTCTGGTCCCAGCATCACATCACGATGGCTAAGAAAGGTAGAGACGTACCAAGATCAGTAGAGGTTTTGCAGGCCCATCATTTGGACCATTAGTAGAATCTGTATCGAGAAATTTCAGAGTAACTCTGTCATTGGTCTGGAAACTTTGCATCTTTAGAGATCTTCTGTATTGTTGAAGACGATTGAAATCTAATCCAAGATACATCCAGAAATGGCGCTTCGGTTAGAGGTGAAGCTACGCTATCCCCACTTTATTTTTCCTGAGCGAGTCTCTATGAGATTTGCTTATGTTTGAGCTCTCTTATCTGGCAACAAATACAAGAGGTGTTTTCGAACAATTAATCTTCTATTAATATTTGATAAAACAATAATTCTAATGACCCATCCATCTTTCATGCGCCGCGCTAGACATCCCGAATGAACCGTCATCCAAACGATCTATCCTACATTCTATCTACTGACAATTGTACAAGGACTCAAAGCAACTCGTTGGGTATCACTTAATTGAAGCCTCCAGTTCTTCCTCCCCCTCTCCCGGCACCGCCACCTCCTCGTCCTCCTCGTCCCCCGCTACCAGCAGTGCGACCTTCACCACCTCCATGAGCACGGTGAACTCTTGGTGCATCAGGAATGATATTGAGTCCGCGAACACCCTTCAGACCCATCTTACTAACGATGGATTTCTGGAGCCCTGGGACCTCAGGTGAGCCTAGTCCATTGAAGGCAAATTCATTTGCCTCTTGGACTAGTCTTGCGTTGTCGTACTTCATTGCCTTCGTGTGGTTTTTGTAGTATCCCAACCATGCTTGGTAAGGCTTAGCGTGATTGTCCATCTTCGATGCAATCTGGAGAACCTCTGCTTTAGCACTAAGGTCGGCTTGGGCCTTCTCAAAAGTGATTTCCTTCAGTGTCCACTGGGAGAAGAACGTCTCGTCTTGAGCAATAATGAAGGTACCACGACCTTCGGCGCCTGCTCGCCCAGTTCGACCCAAACGATGAATGTACGACTCCTTATCAGCTGGGACACCAACTTGGAATACATTGGTAACCAACGGAAAATCCATTCCACGAGCTACAACGTCCGTCGCTACTAGTATACCATTCTTTGCTTCGCGGAAAGCGTTCGTGGCATTTGTTCGCTTGCTTTGACTGACACGGGAATGTAATACACTGATCTTAGGGAGGCCAGGAATCCCTTCCAAAATAGAGCCATAGAAATCAACTAGGGCTGCAGTAGGCGCAAAGATAATCGCCTTAAAGGTTGGGGCGCCATTTAATGCAACTTCGGATCGAATGGACCCAACCATAGCTGCTGCTACATCAGAGAAAGTTGGAACCACAACGAGATGTTGTGGGATACGTTCATGTGTGTTGATTTCTCCAGCTGGAATTGTGGAAATGAACTGATAACCCTTAGAGAGGACAAGATGGGCGACCTTTTCAACATGGGGTGCGATAGTTGCAGAGAAGAGCATACCCTGTCTCTTGGACTGTTCCTTGTCGGGAAGGCACTTGATGATATCTTTTAAAGCATTCATGAATCCCATGTCAAGAAGTCTGTCGGCCTCGTCAAGAACCAGAGTGTCCAAGTTTTGGAACGTATCCTTAACTCGTTGGCTGGAAAGATGGTCGTACAGGCGACCTGGGGTTGCAATAAGAATATCGCATCCACCAAGTATCTGCTTCTCTTCGCTGTTCTTGTTGGTTCCTCCAATTGCAAAACTAACCTTGTACTGAGGAAGGCGTTTGAGCAGCGCATTTGCTTCTTTCGCAATCTGCATAGCCAACTCTCGGGTCGGTGAGATTACGAGAAGAGAGATTCCAGAGCCAGGTCTTCGGTTCTTGTTGATGAGAGTTTGAATGGCAGGCAGCAGGAACGCAATGGTCTTACCAGTTCCTGTCTTTGCTTGCGCAAGACAATCGATTCTCTTGGATAGGAGTAAATGCAAAGTCTTCTCCTGCACTGGCATCATGTGGTCGAATTTGAGGTCTTCGGTAATAGTTTGTAGCATGATGGGATGTATGAGGTTTTCTTTTGCCAAATCTGCAAATCGCATCGTATCCAGTGGCACCGGTACTGAAAGAGGAGGCGTAGATACTCGCATTGGAGGAGGTTGCTGAGGTTGCTGAGGTGCAACCAGTCCAGCAGCTGCGTGTGTTCCCATGTATCTATTTCCACGTCCTCTTGGATGCCTTTTGGCGGGAGCTCTTCTTGTGTCCGCCATTGTTGAATTTGTGATGTTAGTTATGTTGAATATGTTTGTCAGAATACGTGGGTTTCGACTGATGGTGGAGCGAGTGAAGGTGAGTGACAACATTAATAAAGCAGCTCGAGTTGAATATTTTCTTGTCAACAAAGACGTGGCGGCCCCACAGGGGAAGGTTCAATGGAAAATATCATCATTGCGATAACGATAAGGAAAGAAACTCGAAACAAGGTTGTGAGCTATATTGTTGCCTGATAACCCAGGCACCACAATTACTACTAAATACATAATGGTTAAGGCCAAGAATATAAAACAATATGTGGTTGTGACCATTATTGCATTGATTTTATTTTTATTTGTATCGCACTAATCCTAAACACTTTGTTAATATATAGTTCCCAATTTTGATTTGTGCGTGTTTCAATAAATATATGTTGAGTATTATCAAGTCAAACTTAATCTCATAGCCCAGATAGATGTTTTGATAACATAGCTTCAACTTAACAACTCCACATTAATCCATCATGTACATTGGCAGAGGCAGACCAATCTCGCTGTATGGGTAAGGTAAATTCGAGACAGAAAGAAGAACTAAAACATGCTCGTTGATTCGGACTGTAAGAATAGAGCATAATGAAATACATCACTTAACAGGAGGGTACCTATATAGGAGATTATCAGAATAAGAAAAGACTCATCGTTACAATACCAAAACAAGTTCTCAATCAGGAAATTGAATCCAGGACTCATTAATCATCAGAACAGTTCCTGGTGATCTCTTGATATTAAAGGACCCCACCTTTGGTAGCTTCCTTTGAAGAACAGGCCATTATCTATGTATTCAGTACCGTACGTACGTATATAAACCCTAAGCATCTTAAGCAGAAGAACTATTCGTCTCAATTACAAGAGCCTTAGTAGATTGATAGGCATCATGTCTTCAAAAAAGGCGAATGTGCTACTGATTGGAGGAGGTGCCGTTGGAGCGATTGCAGCTCTAAACATCGAAGCAGGAGGTTTGGGTGAAGTGACTGCGGTCCTGCGGTCCAACTTTAGCGCTGTGGAAGAGAAAGGATATACGATTGAGAGTGTCGACCATGGGAGGATTGGAGGATGGCGGCCTTGTAAAAGTCAGTACATTGATAAAAGTCACGTTAGGATTTTGCAAATTCTAGAATACTATTACAACTTGTAGAGCATAAGCTAACACGCATTTCTATTTACAGTTCGCAACACCATTCCCGATGTGATCAAGGAGTCTCTCGTGCCATATGATTATATCCTAACAGTAACCAAAAACTGCCCAGATATCCCACCAACACTACAAGACCTTATCAGTCCCGCCATCACACCGGGCCACACGGTAATCGTCATGATCCAAAACGGACTCAACATCGAGAAAGCGATGTTCGCTGCCTTTCCCACCAACATTGTCCTTTCAGGAGTCTCCATGATCGATTCACACGAAGGTGTCCTGGGAACAATACACCACGAAGAACATGACATGCTCTTCCTCGGCGCGTTTGAGAATCCTTCGCTTGTCCGAGAAACTGAGATCAAGAAAGCTAAGGAGTTTGTCGAGATCTATGGAGCGGCTGGGAAAACGAAGGTTGAGTACCAAGACGACGTGCAATGGGGCAGGTGGAGGAAACTGATCTTCAATGCCACACTGAATCCCATCTGTGCTATAACTGGACTTGATGATGCGCGAATCAGACTGGCGCCCGGGGCGGTAGAAGGCTTAGTGAGACCGGCGCAGAAAGAGATTTTTGACACCGCGGCGAAGCTGGGGCATGTGTTGCCGGAAGATATTATGGATACGATGCTGAATATGGATCCTATGGATTTGTATTTGAAGCCTAGCATGCAATGTGATCTTGAAAAGGTAAATTCGGAATCATGCTTTGCTGACTTGACTAATGTTTGCAAAGGGAAACTATATGGAATACGAGTATCTGGTTGGGGAACCGTTGAGAGAGGCTGAAAGGTTAGGTGTGCCAACTCCTACGCTCAAGGTCATTTACGAGATTTGTAAAGCATTGCAGTGGAAAGCAATGGAAGCGCGAGGTCTTGTGACGACGCCTCCGAAGAGGGTTCTCTGATCATTTTTCTATCCAAATAAGCCGAGCAGCCAAGCTCACCACAGATTTTCTGTATTTGTGACAACAAACTTAGTCTACCAAACCCATTTTTCAGAGCTAAGAAAGTACTGTACGTATATATCCGTGCCACAATCACTAGAGCATTGAACGCATCATTCATGATCCTCTCATCAACTATATGTTTTGGATCTCTCTGCTAGTGGAGTAACTTATCTTGCCACTCATATTGATTAGTCATTTTTCAAATTTGTCAAATCAGTAACTCCTTACCATTCTCACGTACCTGAGGTGCGGCAAGCTCTTTTTCATGCTTTCCCAACCCATCTCTGCCTTCCCGGTGTCAAGCTCCATGTGTCAGTAATACCATCATCCTGCTCAGCCATCTATACCAGTTCCACAACAAAAGAAGACACACGACGATATCATCAACAGCTCAGCTCCTTCCACACAAACACACCTCCCGAAACGGCAAACCCAACTCCATCAGTACATTCTCCTCAAGACCCTCATTCAACTTTCTAACCGCTCTCTCCACACCTGTGCTCTGCTCCGCCTTCATACCCCGAAACTTCCCCAACGTAACATGCGCCACAAACTCCTCTCCCTTCAACCTCCCTTCCTCCTCCTCCATCGACACCATCCCCAGCCCAAAGCACTCCGCCTGCAACTTCCTCACCGCTTCCAGATTCCTCCCTGCGATCTTATATCTCGCGACCAGCAGGTTCCGCTTCGTTGGCGGGAACACTCCAGCCTCTCAAACTCCAGGGCTGAAGAAGTGGCAGCGGCGTCAGCATCTTCGCGGAATACCGTGATGATGGCCTGCAGCTCGCTGCGTTTGGCGGGCGGGAGGCCGCGCAGATTGGCCCCGAGGAAGACAAGTGTCATGTGCATGTCCGCTCTGAGCATTGCATCGAGCGGAACGGGCGACGAAGCTTGGATGCGCTCGATGCACGTCTGGAGAGTGGCTTTGGTATCTGCGTCGAGGACAAGAGAGATATAGGCGCTGGGTGCCATTTTGGAGATATGAAGTTTCAGTGGGGATAATTAGATTCAGTGGTTCTTTACAGGGCTGTCTACATTGCGGGAGGATCACAAAGTGTCTTGTGTGAAAAATCACTGCGTCGAGATGTTTGTTGACGTTGACTCACGCCGTGTATTCTTTAAACCCCTGAAGAGCGGGGTTTCCATGGCCCCTTTTTTGCTCGCTTAGGGGGTTGGTGGGTGTCTGCTTTGTTTTCAAATAATTCTTAGCATGATAGTCACCCATACACAATCATAGATTTTAGCTTTGCAAAATTGAAATCATCTACCTAAAGCTGATTCAATATTGAATGTCGAGACATAACTGAAGAGATCTTCCAACCTGCGTTGATATATATATATACCTTTGCTCCTGAGTGCACTCACATCATTTCAGGATGGAGAAGAATGAAGTTTAGATGAGAATTATCCTTATAAAAACCTGTCCCATGCCTGGAAAAGTTTAGAGAAAGAAGAAGAGGAGCAAGAAGAAGAAACTCAAATGGACACCTAGAGCACTAAAACGAGGCAGATGTTGACAGATGAGGTTTCAAACCCACGAAATGAAAGATGCCTGAGACGGAAGAATGCGATCAACAGACAGCCAAAAATAAAAAAAGGGTTTACAAAATCCCATATGAATATATAACATGTACTTTCAAAGAAAGCCTCAATTACCTCCTGTCAATTAATAATGAAGCCTAAGATGGGCAATTCTAATAGATAAGTCACCACTACACCACCAGCCATTGTCTTTCCTACAAGGGGGGGTTCCTACAAGACGTAGAGCATGTATAGGGTAAGTACAAATGTGATACTTAGGTCAAGCAGAAACATTCTCGCCGAATACAAGATTTCTCAAGATAATCATTTACCTGCAGCAACCTTTTAGCGAAATGCAATCGCCTAAATTGTTCATCTGGACTCTACATGAATCTAGACATGTGTGGGACCAAGGTCCTGACCCAACTCGGACTGAGCTATCGATCTCGGACCAATCTGTGCGCAGAGGGCAACGCCGCTTTGGGCATTTTACTTGCGTGAGAAGCCCATGCATAGAAAAAAGATCATCGTTGTCCACATGATTTTACTGTTCCATAGAAGAGTTTCTAGAGCTTAATATAGCAGGTTGAAGTTATACTTTACAAATAAAAACCGAGACAATGGTTAAGGTTTAAGGTTGGGGACGGCCAACCACCGAACGAATTGAAGAATACCAAGATACAGCCAATGCGCCACATTTGATGAGTTCTTTTGGTAGCGAGTGTTGATGGTGATGTAGTGGGGATCTTCTTCAGGGGATTTGTTGGATTTTTGAAGATCAATCGTGGGATTGCATACGAAAGACTTACCGTTGAAAATCTTCAGGGATTCTGACTTTCTTTTTCTCATAAGCTTTTTCAGGCTGTTCTTTCATGGTGCCAGCAAGTGAGACTTTTGAGCCGGTTAGCGGCCATCGCAATGCTGCGCACAGTATTATTCAATAGCCGCACAGATGTTCTGATATGCACTATCAATGCAAAGATACGTGCTTGTCGCAGCCACAAGCGAAAAGCGAATAGCGGGATCTTGCAAATTCCTTCTTGGCTCTTTCGGCTTACGGCAACGGAGCTGAAGCGTAGTGTTGTCGTCACCCTTTCGATTTCTAATTTCGATATATCTAGCTTTTCCCAAAGCGTCGAGCGACCAAAGAAACGTGCCCATCTGGATTGGTTGGCGGGAAATCTTCCAAGTTCCAACTTTAGCTTTGATAGGAAACGGCATGCAACCAAGTGGTTTTAAGGTACCCGTCCCCTTCAAGCCACTGACTACTACACTCGTGGTTAGCTGGGCCCTGGGGTAAGAGTTTTCGCTTAGCCTGGCGACGGATGCTGGAAGGGGATATTGCTAGTGAAATTGTTATGCTCGTAAAGATAGTGCGATGTGGCGAACTTCTCGTTCCACCGGCTTTTGCACGTTGAAGAAAGTAATTCAAGTACCATTAATGTGTTGGACTTTTTCTATTGAATATTTTTGATCGAAAAAAGAAATCCTTTGAATTTTGAAATTTGAAATGCGACTGATGATCTGGCCGACTTGGATAACCGCGTTATGTAGTTCCCAACCCATCCGACCGTTAGTCAAGTATCATGTAGCACAGATACAAAAGACGTTGGCGTGTAGCGCCATTGACCTAGTTCTTTTATCGACTCCGTTAGTTTCTCCGTGTCATGTTATATATGAGTGCGGGCGGAAGGCAGCTAGTTTACGATTGGCCGGTCGCGCTCATCTATCTGATAGAGCATCTGGAGGCGATGCGGTGGGATGCCATTGCAGAGTGACTTTTCTTTTGTCTTTCCTGTTTCGGCGTCAATAGAATGCCTCACTTATCATTTCAGGTAGTACTCGTTCTCTGTTGCTCTGGATATGCTGATCTTGCCTACACGAAGATCAAACAGGCGAGCTAAGGCAGGAACTACTGTAGCATTCAGCATAGCTACTACAGTACCCAGTCGCTGTGACGGTGGTGAAATTCTTACAGATTTTGCATCCAAGCACGAAGTTCCATCAAGGAGCATGCTGTCCACCAGAAGGACATTTGTGATGCGAGACAAATTCGGCAGCATGCACATCGTAACAGCCCGTACCCGAGATGAGAGTGGTAAGACTCGAGTCTGTTTGCTGTTCCCACAATCGATCCAGGATCCCGAAAGACGGCAAAATGTAGAAGAGGCTTAGACGTGCTTTCTTTTCATGATTTCAAGGAGTGTAGATATGTAAATGGCGAGGACTGGTTACCGTTTTCAGATTTAACGTTCATGCTGCTTCCACAGACACGCCGAGAAGATGGAGTGGCGTTCCGATGTACAAGTGAAAGCGTACAGTACAGTGTACACCATCAGCACGTGCTGAGTGTGACCTGGAGCTAGGGCACCTTTTAGCGTACCGTATACAACTAGTATCGCAAGTACAGTCCTGCGAAGGATTGTCAATAATTACAGAACCATAGGACGTGCCAGGGGTGTAGAATAAGGCCAATGATGTCTAGGCGTCTCCGGGCATGTCTGCGGTGCTACTAATGGTCCGTACGGTAACCATCTTTTAGCACGCCTCCCGCTGTTCTCTGTTCTGCTCTGCTGTATTGTGTAATGTGTATTGTACCATATAGTGATGACATCTATCGTATAGTCGCAACTGCCTTTCTGCGTTAGCCATACCTGAGCAACCCGACTGGCCTAAGGCGGGGTGTTTGAGTATATAGTACTGTAATCAAAGTTAATTACTGCGACCACTGGATTGATAGGAGGGATTGACACCGGCAGCCCGGGACAGCGCACGCCATTGATTGATGCATTCGTGGTCCATTTGCTCCATTGATCCCCTGATGCCATTGATATTGCAGAGCGCACGCGGGTGAGCATTGTAATTAGTATCCTCCGGAGTGTCCACGCAACCCCCTGGCCCAGGCTGCATTCGGGGCTGGAAATGATGGACAACGCAGGAAAACATGCTGGGGAGCCATGCTACCGTAGTAAGGGTTGTTAGGGTCGTTGGAGTCGTTAGAGTCGTTAGACGTCTTTGGGCGGCGTGCGGTGGACCAGCATAAGGCAGCTTGTCCTGGTCCGTCCTTGCTAATCCCCGGTTCGGTTACATCGTGTAAAGAGGATACGTCCAGGTTCACGAGCTTCCCTCTTGAGACTGGAGCGATCATCACCCATGAGGGCCCAGGAAAGCACATTTCCACGCTCAATTTACTATACTGCTAATGCCCTTCCAGACTACCAGAATCCCGCTGCCCAGCGGCTCGGGAGACCTGGGCAACGCACATCTTTGCCCATGATAAGCCATCTAGGCAATGCATGGTCCCATTATACAGCATCAACCAGGGGGTCGTCGTCTTCCTCCTTCTCTTCCCCTCCCCCTCCTCCTCGTGCTCTGGTCCCTTCAGCTTTTTATCTTCCTTGATCGCGCTGAGGGTGGAGTCCGCTTGTGCAGTAGCTCAACATCTGGCAAAGGTCGAAGCTCGCCGAGATAAATATACTTACTAGACGTGACCTACGTACCTTCTGTGAAGTATGTTGATGGCTGCCAGATTCATCGCCATCTAATTCACCACCACACTCGTTCCGGTCCTCGACGCCGTTGATAACCAGTACCAAAATGCCGGGAATCATGTCCAACACACTCGTTCTTTTCTTTCTGTCTTTGTTCATTAATCATGTTGCCTCGCTGGGTCTTACGGATACTATTACATGGGGAGGAGACAACTCCAGAACTGGTTACCAAGAGTATATACATTTCTTGTTCTTTGAGACCATGGAGGTTGTGCTAATAACGATGACAGTAATCATAATATGGATCCCACCATTGTAGGTAGTGCTCAGTTCGGCCAAATCTTCAAGAGTAAACTCCCAGGAGTCTACAATGGCGCAGCGGAACAGATCTTCTCTATGCCCCTGGTCTACACCCTTACCGATGGAATACAGTACATCTTTTTTGGCACCACCCATAACAACGTCTATAAGTTGAATGCAAAGACGGGTGCTATTGTTGCCGTGAGAAACTTACATATTCCTTTCTTGGTGGCTGACTTGGATGGATGCGTGGATATCAACCCTCTGGTAGGTATCACCGCTACCGGTGTCATTGACCCTGCTAGCGAGACATACTACCTCACCTCAAAGACGTATGCAAACCAGAATGGTGGAACCGGTGCTCAGGGTCTTCTGAACGGCCGGTACTTTGTTCATGCCATCAACCTCAATGATTTAACTGAGCGCCCAAATTTCCCACTTGCACTTGAGGGAACAGTTGCACGCAACAATCCTGTTCGGTCCTTTGGAGGGGGTATTCACCACCAACGTCCTGCTTTACTTCACACTGGTCAATACATCTATGCTGGATTCGCTTCTCACTGCGTGCATGATAATTTCACTGGATGGATCATGGGATGGGATAAGACAACCGGTGCCATAGTTGAACGCTTTGCGACCCAGGGACTCGGGGTTGATGCACAAACTAAGGGTGCTGGTGTATGGATGAGTGGCGGTGGTTTAGCATCTGATGATGCTGGTTCAATGTTCTTTGCTACCGGAAACGGATACGCCTCTCAACTATCAACAATTCCTGTAAATGGCCGTAACCCACCTACTTCCTTGGAAGAGGCTGCTGTCCATATGTCCATCGCTGCCGACGGATCTCTAAGTGTTGCCGATTTTTTTATGCCGTGGGAGAAAACCCAACTGGATGGCGCAGATCGTGATCTTGGTACAACGCCGCTCGAATTGCTCCCCGCTGAATTCTCTTGTGGAGAATACAAGCGAATTGGTGTTGTCACTGGTAAGAGTGGAAAGACGTACTTCCTCAATCTCGATGATCTAGGAGGATATCAAAATGGCCCCAACAAACTCGACAGAGTCATATTTACTTTTCAAAACGAGAACTCCGTCTACGCTGGTGCAGGAGTTTACCCCGGAGAAGGAGGATATATTTATATCAATGGTTAGTCATACTCTCAGTCCTTCGTACATACATACACAAAACTAAACTATGATAGTCATCAACTACCCAAGTCGCGTCTTCAAGTTCAGCTGTAGCAACGGTGCACCAGGCTTCACCCCTGTCGCAGCAACACCGGAACCCAATGCTTTCAGTGGACTTGGTGTCAGTCACGGAACTACGACATCCATGAAAGGTGCGATTGGATCTGGTTTGTACTGGATCACCGATGTCAATGGTTTCAATCTTCGCATTTATAATGCAATCCCAAATAACGGTTTACTTACCGTCGTCAACAAGTTCAACATTCCGGGTGTTACCAAGTTCTCACGACCGGTATTTGGAAACGGTCGCGCCTATATCGCAACAAACCAAGGGTATATCTATGGTTTTGGCGCTCCAGTGAACCTACCGCTAAACTGTACCTCACCTTACGAATTTGAAACCACGAATCTGACGGAGACTTCTCCTCCCAAAACCATTACTTGTAAAGCACTCATTGGTGTGACCGTTTCCAGCATCACCTTAACAGGCAACCCGGACTTTTCCATCAGTGGCTTACCTACACTTCCTCTGACGGTTGCGACTGGATCATCGTTCAGCTTCACGGGTGTCTTTAATCCTACCAACGTTGGTATTCTCTCGTCAGATATTGTTGTGGCCACAACAAATGGCGTTACTGGATATAGTGTCACCACACCCATCAGTCTTAAAGGTACAGGTGAGAGTGTTGCTCCTAGGCTCGCAATTAGCCCTGTGACCGTGGCATTTCAAGGCCTTATCGCTGGACAAGCGCCAGGTGGAGTCAATCAGACAGTGCTTTTCATCAACAGTGGAAATACGAGACTAGATATCTCGAGCATCAAATACTCCCAGGTTGCAGAGGTAGGACCGTTCATTCAACCTAATGTTACAGATTCCGGCACTCAGGTCGGACCCTTCACGTTCTATAACATACCTTCGTCAATTGCTCCAAACGATATTGCCACTGTTACTATCAACTTTGATACTGCTCACGCTGGTAATTTTGGCGCCTATCTCACTGTCATCTCCAACGGTGGAAGCAAGATCTTTGATGTTGTTGGAACTGCTGGTGATGTACCAACTGCGTTGGTGGAATTTCAGACTACCGATGGTCTTGGTTGGGTGAAATACACCCCTGATCAAGCCTTCACCTTTGGCAATGTTACCGAAAACACGACACGGTCTCTCAAATTGCGAATCACCAACAATGCCACAACTAACGCCGCAAGTCTTTCACTCACCATTTCAAAGGCGCCATTTGGCTCAGCTGGTATCATCAATGCCAACAATCAGATTGACCTTGCTGAAGGTACTATCATTCCTACAGGGAAAAATGCTACAGCAACTTTATATTGCTCTGTTCCCAAAGTTCCTTGGAATACGCCCTCTTATGCTGGAAGCGCCACATGGGAGCTGAATTTCAATGATCCTACCTTTGGCCATCAAGTAATCAGATTTGAATGCAATGCAGTCGCAGAGCAATCGGCCCCTCGATTAGCCAACGGAACTGCACAATATGCGTATGCTGGATGCTTCCGGGAGAACAATCCCGGACGCCAGCTGAAATCACAGCTTTACGGTAATGACAACAGTACCACTGAAATGTGTACTCAAGCATGTGCAACTAAAGGATATCTCTACTGTGGGACACAGTACAACCGAGAATGCTGGGGAGGTCCCACAATCCCCAACTTGAAAGTTGATGAAAGAAACTGCAACTTCCCATGTAAGGGAGATATTAACCAGATCTGTGGTGGTAATGGATTTGCTGAAGGCGAAGGGAAATCCTACATTTCCCTTTTTGTCGACTCACTTCAAACAAATGGGCAGATCCCTACTCCTCCAGCAACTCCGGCGGGCGGTCCAGTTGTCAACCCTGGTATTTCAGGATACGGAAGCATTGGGTGCTACACTGAGTCTACGACTGGTAGAGCTTTGCCCAATGGAAAAACGATTGCACTTAAAACGGTCGCCAATTGTATCAATGCATGCGCTGCCAACAAGCCCGCTTACAAATATGCTGGTTTGGAGTATGGTGGAGAGGTTAGTTGTCTGCAATTAATTATTAACAAAAACTAATTATAAACAGTGTTGGTGTGGAAATGCATTTACCGCCGGATCTGTTCCTGCTCCTATCTCCGAGTGTAAGACGGTGTGTAATGGTAAGTAGCCTTCCTCGGCACAGCCTTAGTTTCTAACTTCTCTAGACAATCAAACCGAGTTCTGTGGTGCTGGATCACGACTTAATGTGTATCAATTTGGCGCATTAGTTTCCAGCAGTTCCTCGAGTGTTGTGAGCTCAACAACCACATCCCTAAGTTCGACTTCATCCGTGGCTTCAAGTTCTACAACTTCTGCTTCGTCATCCCTTACGAGTTCCTCAGAATCGCTATCTAGCTCCAGTAGCAGCGTTCCTTCGTCATCGTCTGTTTCGTCGACATCTTCCTCTTCCTCTACTGAGTCTAGCACAAGTCCCAGTGTCTCCCCAACCTCTACGACTACGTCGCTTTCCAGCACACAAAGCAGCACTTCCAGCACTTCCAGCACTCTTTCCACCTCGGAATCTTCAACTTCCACCACAAGCTCTGTCAGCTCCTCAACTACGAGCTCCTCTACATCAGGTGAGTTGACCTCGACATCTTCCAGCACAAGTAGCCCCAGCACAGAGCCCAGCACTTCGCTTTCATCTCAAACCACCTCTACTACAGAACTGACAAGTACATCAGATTCATCTACGACCAGCTCGACCACATCGTCGGCAATCCCTACAAGAACCGCTGCAGCGATTGACCAAACAATTGATTATTGGTCATTCAAGGGATGCTGGACAGAATCCACCACCGGACGTGCGTTGTCTTCAAAGACATATGCGGACGATACTATGACCTTGAACTCATGTGCTGCCTTCTGCAAGGGTTACCAAATGTTTGGTGTTGAATATGGGCGAGAGTGTAAGTATCCTTGCCTTGATCCGTGAAGCTTACTGACTTACGATTTTTCAGGCTACTGTGGAAACACTCTATCTGCGGGTAGTGTTGCAGCAACCAACCAAAATGATTGCAAATTTCTCTGCCCCGGAAACAAGCTGCAGTACTGCGGTGCCGGCTCAAGATTACAGCTTTACGCTGCTGCCGTTACCTCCACCACATCAACATCAGCATCTACGGCCACATCATCGGCAACTCTTGTTTCTTCATCCACTAGTTCTGGAACGTCCACTACCTCGGGAACTTCATCTATGACAAATGCGCCTGTGCCATCAGGAACGTCCATATCATCATCTAGTACCTCCACAGCTCCAGCAACCTATACGGGACCGCCTGTGGTCAGCCAAGGAAATTCAAATTACAGTTACTATTCCTGCGCATCTGAGCCCCAAGTTGGTCGTCTCCTCCCAAGGCAGATCCTTAACGATGGCGTTGCCATGACCATCAAGGCCTGTCTCGCTGTTTGTAATGGTTACCAGTACATCGGTGTGGAGTATGGACGTGAATGTTGGTGTGGTGACGTTCTCAACACTGCTGCTAACGGAGGCACTCCAACCGCCAACCTTACCGATTCCCAGTGCAACTTCAAATGCCCCGGCAATTCCAGTGAATTCTGCGGTGCTGGTGGTAAAATGAGCTTGTACTGGTATGACGACGCTAAGGCGAAGAAGAACCTTGCAAAGCCTGTCTTTGTTCGTTAAACCAAACCAGATTTCTCGATTTTCGTCGGTGGGTAGAATGTTTCTGTATTGTACATACTAAATCCAATTGGATGGATATGATTATTTTATAATTTTGCTCTATTTTTTATTTGCACATATGGGATGGGACATTTTAGAATTGGGGAATTATGCGGCGCGCCAAACCGGTTGTTTTCTAGGACGGGGGAAAAATAGAATGGGACGAAAAAAAAGAGTCATTCTCGAATCCGAGGCAGTTCAATTCAATTGTCGGCGGCTCTTGGGCACTATTAAATATCTTCTAGTTCCCATAACTAAAGACACTATTTTTCAAGCGAGGTCCTTGAGATCTTGCGATCTTGTAGAGTTTAGAATGACGATTGTCTTCAAACCTCAACACATGGCTATTAGTGAAATTTGGTTCCAGATCTCAAGTGAGCGAGTAGAAGTGAGTATGGAATGTGAAATTTCCTTTCAGAGCCACACCTCCAAAACCCCCTTCTTACACGCTCCCCCCTACTGATCACATCAATCTTCAAACATACCTCCCCACCGCTCACAAGACCCCATTTCCATTATTCGCCAAAAGATTCGCGCTCCCCAGCGCTTGCGTCACAATGCCACCCGTCGCCAGCCTTCTCATCCGCTCACACAGCTCGCGCGGTCGCCGCCTCCCCTCCAGCACCGTTAGATAAGCAGCCAGGCCCACGATATGCGGCGTCGCCATGCTCGTCCCGCTCATGACCGCCACGGCAGTGCTGCTCGTGATGCCCGTCGACAAAACATCGCTGCCGGGCGCGAAGATGTCGACCACGGGACCGTAGTTGGAGTACGGTGCGCGCGCATCGCTTTGGTCGGTGGCACCGACGGTGCAGGCGCTGGGTTCTGAGCCAGGCGAGTAGTTGGCTGCCTTTTCGCCTGCGAGAGAAGGGGAGTAATGAGCTTTTGCGGGTATGGAGCGTTTATGTTATGGGACTCTTTGGCAGCTTACCATCATTACCGGCTGCAACGCCGAGGAAGATTCCAGACCGCACGGCGCTGGCGACGGCGTTGTTGAGCGCGGGCGAGTAGATGCCGCCGACGGACATGTTGATGAATGCTTTGCCTATGATATATTATGTATGAGATGTGTGAATGCTTGAGTTTCGCAGAAGGAAGTCCAGGAGCTGTGAAGATTTCTAGAAGAGCACCGCTCTGATTTAGATTATCTATAACCTTGCACCGGTAAACTCCTTAGAAATGACTGCCTAGCTCCTTGGTCCCAGTATCCTTTCGAAAAAAAAGTTAAGAAGCATACCTGTGCGGTTTTTGGCATTGATGTCCCTTAAGGCCCATTGTAGACCGGAAAGAACCATGCTGCTTTGACCTCCACCATTGGAGTCGAGGATCTTGACCTATAAGATGTCAGATTAGGTTTATGGCAACTGGATACAAGCAAGAAGGTGTTGGTACTCCTATAAGATTTATCTTTTTAGCTACACCGTATAACCGTGAGCCAAGGATGCCTGCAACGTGAGTTCCATGTCCATTGCCATCTGTATTCCGGCCATCGCGAGCAAAGTTGGCACCATTTATCTATGAGCTCGAAAGTCAGACTCTATTTTGTATTTCTTTGTTGTCAGTGCATGCATGGTAGGATGGCTTAAAACATTGCTAGGGATTACCGCGCGGCCCTCGAATTCTTGATGCTCAGCATAAATTCCCGTATCAAGTATATAGGCATACATATCTGGGATATGATGTTAGTTTCAGCTCAGAGCAGGCCAGCATTGTATACCTTTGCCACCAGAGGAGTCGTATATATAATCAGTGGTCCTTGAGCGCTTCCTGTGCGATATTCTACCTAAACCCCATGGAGCCCTTGATTGCTTTACTAGATTGAATAGTTGTATTTTGGTATCTTTTTCGACAAATGCAACCTGCTTGAGCTTAACACGGATGCAGCAATTGGCTGGGGCAATCAGTGGTATGTGATTAACTAGTGCAAGCATAATTCGATCTCCTTAGGCGTGGTTGGACGCTTGATTACCTCAAAGGGCTGCATCATGTACTTACATCAGAGTTTGCTTCAATTTCCTCGATTACAGACCCAGGAAACATGCCACTATATGCTTTGAAGCCTCCAATATCGAACTTTCTTCTTCAAATCAGAATAATCACTTAAGCTTGACAGAAAGATGACATTAGGCAAAACATACTCTTTCCTTTTCGAGGTGGTACCCTTAGGTAGGACGCCAACTAAGTGTTTACTGAAAGCATCTTCAGACAGCTCACTGTTCGCAGCCTCAGATCAGCCATGGTGAAAGACATCATAGAACAAAGTAGACATGTTAACAAGACATAGATAGAGCCTAGATTCACTCACTCTTTCATGACAATAATATAATTGTCGGCTGTGATTGTAGTATTATTTGAACCAGACTTCAAGGCTATGACTTCCACTGGTTGTGATATATTGTATTTCATAACCAGGCTTGGAGCTGCGAGTGAGAAGGGTGTCGCAAATACAGAAACTAGAGCCAAAGCTCTTAGAAACGACATCATTGAATCGGGAAAAATTGCCATGTTGCCACGTGGATGCGTGAGCACTGTGAAGTTTAGATCAAGGACTTGATGCTCAAGGAATGTACGGAAAACCTGACAAGAACGGACAGAGAAGAGAAAATGACGGTCTTATGTCGTAGCAAAAACCAAGAATATATACAATATAAGCTAATATTCTTATAGCTATGAAATAGGAACGCGTTTGGGCCAGCCCGTGAAGAATTATCTAGATTCACGTGCTGCCAGGAATTGTTGGCTTTGTATCGTGGGGTGATGGAATGTAATTTAATTTCATCTAACATTCTCGCGACTTGGAACCATTTGAGGATAACAAAGGACTTCAAGATAGATAAATGCGTGAACAATTCAGTTCGTTCTAAAAGAGCTTCTCAAAGTCCCCAGTACCACTGATGTGTCTAGAAATAGCGACCTCCGACTGTCAACTAGTCTTCCAAGAGTAAGATAATTGCAAGTTGTCAGAAAGATTATATCCTTTTCATAAGTTTCTCTTGTAAATGGTGTAAAATATTCTTTTTCCGGGCTTTTGGGCCTTTAGTAACCAATTAGAAATCTATAGATTATGTCGAAGCTCCTCATAACTATCTAAGCTATATGTGAGTATTTCATCAATTAGATTGATGTCCATGAAGCCAAAACTATAGGTGCCCTGTAACTCGTATACAATACTGTATTCTCACTACACGTATTTTATTGTTGGTCATGTGACAATATCACATGACCATTGTGGATCCCTTGTTGGGGATATCCTCAATACTCGTAGTTAGTCAACAATCAACACCGATGACTCTACGACTACAATTAACACTCTACGGGAAATGACGTAGTTGTGCCACGTATTCCCAGTCAATCGACAATTACAACCACCAAGAAAGAACAATCAAGCAATATAAATACGAGGTAATCTTTAGGCAACACCAGGCCCATACCAGCCGTCTTCTATGACTCAACATTTACTACTGCAGACAGTTGCCTACAGCGCAGTCTAGAAGATGAGGAGGACCTCGCGATAGGATTTGAACATAAGTTGCAGGACGCCTTAGATGAAAAGGGAGTAGAGAGAGGGGACAGTGACGATAAAGAAGATGAAGATTTTGATAGCGATTAGGCTGATACGAGATCCAGAACTCCTCAAGTAAAAACCGTAGAAGATCCAGGAAACATATAGCTATTGTACTCAAAAACCAATCATAATCCCTGCTTCCTTTAAAGACTGGGAAATTGTTCCGAGAAATTCGCGGTAGGGAATAACAGATCACATTAGTTGTTTCGGTGATTCTGAGTTGCTGCGTACTGCCCGGATTAATTAAATAGATGAGGTTCCAATCAATGTAAGATCCTACTCTTTGTCCAATATATAGTACAGCACCAGGTATTTGAAATTGTTTGGGCTCTACTACATCTAACACCCCGCTCTCTGTACAATGTACGGTATAGGATGAGATATTTGAGGTTAATCAAATTCTACTCAATACGTTTAACACCTCACAACCCATACAATAATTAGTACAGTATGATGTATTTATCCTATAAAATGCTTCATACCCCTCAAATTTGTGGTTTATAAGTAGATATAAACATCCTAACTAGTGTAGGAAACTTTGATCAGAATTGCCAGCTTCCCCAAGGTCACGTATTGATTATCACATGCCCTCGTCTGAATACCACAACTTCTACAAAGTATGGGGAAAGAAGACTGGATTGCCCATCTTGAACTACAAAGAGAAGCGGGAAAGAAGCGGTCTCATATTTTTGGCTCCATATGTTATACATCCTAACAGCTTGAAACTTTTTGAGCTATTTCGAACCAGGCTTTATAGATGTGTATGATAATTCACGTGATCTACATGTGGCTTATGGGCCCCCCCAAATCCTCAAAGTTCAAATGGACTGGTGTATTCTCCTTCGTAATGAGTTCAGACATTATAAAATGTCAAATGTATTAAGATCAAATTAATATGTACAGCAAAGCATCACTTCCAAATCAACTGTCCCCTCGCCGGAATAGGAAAGCGCTCCCCTGTTCGCATGATGTGGCTTGGATTCCAGCACAACGGTTAAGCTTGTTACCGGCAGAAGCTGTACCACTTCACTTGAGTAGCGCCGAACCTAGGAGCAGCTTTTGGGGATTGCACAATGTAACACATGATTCATAAGCAGATTGTGCAGTGGGTAGAAGGTTCGTATCTCGATGGGTATAATTGCTGGAGACTTCATTTGTCAAATTCCGAGCGCTGACCACAGACTCTCGAATGTCAAATCATTGAGATGTGCATTGCCATTGATATATATTTCGTGGCGAATGTCAGACTGTAGTAACTGGAAAAAACTCTCCTTGCCATGTTCGCTGATTCGTAGTTCACAGTGATTTGGAGAGCAAGGAGCGTTTTCCCTTTCAGGACCAATACTCAGAGCTCATGAGTATAAAACAAGTAGAAATCCCTCTCAGTTTTCAAAGCATCATCTCTCAGATCGTTTCAAGCTCATCTTTCCATTTACTAGTCACCCGTATCATTTCCAAACTCAAACCAAAGAAAACCAACATAGAAATCACTAGCAACGATGCTTCTCTCAGCACTTTCCACTATCCTCTTTCCTCTCGCTGTCCTCGGAGCAGCTCAAGTTAACTTGTAAGTTCACTCCTCGTTCGGCATCTTTAATATATATATCCAAAACTAACATGTACCACAGCTACTACGATGACAACTGTCAAGACTACGCTGGCTCCAGCATCGCCGAGCTCAGTGGCAAAGTCGTAGGCGGGCCATTTGGTTCGCGAAGTATGCTTTTCGCCAACGTTGATGCATCCTGCTCTCATACATGCGGTCGTAAGTAACCTAATCCATCCTCTCCTCGGCCATCCTCCAGGGATTTCATCTCCTCTGTCTTTTCCCAATGGGTCTTAAGCTGATGTTTTTACAGCTAATCTGCTGTTCTGCAAGAACGAATCCTGTTCAGACCGGGCAAGCTACGATAAACAGTCGTTTCAGTTCCAGTGTATGCACTACGAAAATGGGGTCTGGGCGAGGATGTTTTGTGGGTGTATCCCATAAGGAAGCCGATGTTGTGATATGATGCGATGGCAGATGTGCTTTGATCGAGAGTTATTATCCTTATCTTCTTGCTTAGTAGTTAAATATTTTAAACTTATAGACTCTATACTGATGACTGTCTTGTTTGCAGTTTTTTTTTGAAAACCAATGACCGCTGCTGTGTGATGAATTAGAACCCTGAGCATGGTAATATTAAAAGTCTCTTGCTCGCTCATGGAAACTTTGAGCTTTCCCTATCTTTTGCGACTTCAGACAAGCTAAAATAATTATTCTGGGACCCCTATCATATATTATCCCCAGTTCTCTTTGCATACCCTGAGACCCCTCCACCTACATCCATCCATCCATCCACTCATCGTCGCATCCACGTTTCTATATCCATATCCCAACCCAAACATCACCCAGGATCTACGCCTATCCTCAGCTCACGATCATCCCGTCCCTCAACCATCCCGTCTTGGCACCGGCAAGACTCAACCCTCTCATTTCACCCGTGGTCCAATCAGCGACGCAAAGCGGCTGCCGACGTGGTGTTTTGTTGCACATCGCAGAGGGCGTTCTCTCAGGGCTGTAAGGCGTTAAGCGAACGCCCCCTTGTGTTTGTTTTGCAGTTTCCTTGGGGGTTTTGGCTTTTTGGTCAATTGTTTTTTTTTTAGCGTCGGGCAGGCTTGGCTGGGGGATTCTTGGGGTCTTGAGGTGAAGGTTCAAGCCGTTTCGATTTGAGGGACTTTGATACAGACCGAAATAGATAGGTTTTTCGAGGTGCCGGCAGAGAGTTCTGTAGCCTGCAAGGTAGCCTTCTTGGAAAACTAAATGCATGTTTCAGAGGCAAAGTTGGGGCGCATGACTTGGAGAGTTTGGAGGCGTGATAGCTGGAAGTATGTCGTGCGATAAGAACCGAGATGTGATCTACACTTAGAAGTGAGCTCAGACTTCTCCAACTGCTGGAGCGCAAAAGGCTTAGGAAAAGACGTGGGAGGGGATCATGAGGGGTGATGAAAATGATTTTGGGGGAAATGTATATGGTATAATGTTGATCTGGAATTAAATACAGTGTGATCTCCAGATCCGACCACCCGTTACTCCTCTACATACGCTGTGCATAAACCTCCCGCCATAACGTAGCCGCAAACCCTAATATAAACTCAGAAGATACAAAAGTCTGTTCCAAAAGTACGAAAGTCTGATAGCTTAGAGCTGGAAAACGTTCAACGAGTTAATGCTCCAGTACGAATTTCTGAACTCTGCTGGATTTCCGGCAACAAAAGCTTCGCAGCTGCTTGCTCTGTTCGCGCAACCGCTGCTGCCCCAAACACCACCAGCCCAGTCACCACAGAAGGTGGTATCAAATACTATGTTCTGGTTGGCGAAATGACTGTCGATGTTGCAGCCAGAGCCGCCATTGAAGGCGACAAGTGGGAGGCCCCAGTTGCCAGTAACGGGTCGTTGGGCAATGATGTCTGCGGGAATTGCATTTCGAGGGAAGAACCAGATGTAGATGCCGGAGGACTCCCATTGCATTGCATAAATTCCTCCACCCGCAGCATTGAATCCATCACCATATGTGGCGCCGTTGTTGGTCTGAACTCCACAGCCATCGTTACCGTTATTTGCATTACAGTTAGAATTTTTGAGTGTTGTTCCACCTAGGCTACCTCCGATGTTGATGTTACAGCCTGCCGATGTATGAAGGGTCATGATGTTTGACGTTTGTCTGTGGACGCCCTCGATTATGTCAACTATACGAAACATAATTAGCAAGTGTGTTATGTGTAGCTAGATCAAGTATCCATGACTGAATTGAAGTACAGCTTGCGACTTCGACTCGGATAGTTTATAAATGCGACTTACTCTCTCCACTGTTTGGCCAGTTGGGACCAAATAACCAATACGCAGGCCACGACCCACAAGCAGAACCGGGCATATGGGCGATGTCGGCAATGAAGAGACCATGTGTGTACGCCTTATTGCTTGTAACGCGCACAGAATTGCGTCCACCAGATGGATTCACAGTATTTGAATCAACACCCATATAAACTTTATTGTTGTTTTCATTGATCAAGCCCTGGCTTTGTGCATTTCCGCGACTTTGGTATTTGACGAATCCATGGGTTGGGTCGGCACCTTGGAAAAAGTTGAAATTGTCAAAGAAGTTGCCTGCGTGGTAGCTATCAATATGGCGGTAGGATGCTGCTGCAAACATCTTGAAGGTTGCATTCCCTGATGCTGCTCTGTTTTGGTGCTGGTGACCATGGGTAACATATGCATCCGCATTTGGAAGTGCGAGTAAAATACTGGCGGTAGCCAGCAGAATTGATTTGATCGACATGGCTAAATGTTGGTGATAAGAAGGAATGTATGTAGTTGGTAAGATAGTGCGAGGCCTTGAGAAAGGAGTAGTAGTAGTTATTAGTATGTACAAATTTCAACGGCTGAAAGGAGTGTGTGGGTGCTGAAGAGCGACTGCCGTACCGTGGAAGTATGGGATTTCATTTTGTTATATAGACAACGAGGATGACCGCTAAGACATCCATATCCGGAATCTAAGTCTAGAACCTTTTCTAGAAAATCAGCATGCTCTTTTTCTTTCAATAGTACTGGTGGAGCCGATATCATTTTTCTAGAGTTCCGTCCGCAGGGTAGAACACTAGTCCTCGAGTTGGGAAATGCTTGGATAACTTGCATGGGATTGTTACATACTGGGGCTAGTAGATGGCACGAACGTCCTTCGACGAAAAGTGATAGGTCGACTTGAGGCTAGTAAACTTACCCATCAATTCCTAAGTCATGCACCGGCCCATGTACCTACTGATAACACATAGCATTTTTGGTGATGACCAGAACATGGGATAGTAATGGGGATGACTGACGGTCCAGGGATGTAATCGAGTAATTCTACATCGGACGCCAAGTTTCGGAAAGGAATATAATGTAACAAGCGTATTAAAGAATTGTACCAATGGTACCAACAAATGAGCAAGTGAGAATATCTGGAACGCCTTAGGGCTTGTCAAGCGGACTCGCCTAATCCAGGGGCTTCAGACATAATCCAAATACTGACCTATCGGCACCCGAGAAACACTAGTACGGTGATTAGATGAATACCATCCCACCACTCAGCGGTACCACGATACCCAAGTACCCAGAAGCTGAAGAAAGGGATCGGGAAGCAGTGTGGATACGCCTCACGGTCATGAAGAGCTAGATTGGAGCAGAGAACAATGCTTCGTAAGCTAGAGTCGGCGACAGAAGGTAATCTTGTTGCTTTTTGTGGAAACGTAAGAGGTTTGTTGGCATTCAATCCCGAGGATCACATTCGAGTTCCACGGGTCAAAATTTACAGCGAATAACTAAGCTATAGGATATATGACCTTTCAAAAACCAAAATCCGGAGAAGGCCCAGGATCACCAGGTGCATCGAGATCGGTTGGTCTGTGATAGCCAGGGGGTCAGCCGATATGCTCGGCAGATCTTATGAAGTCTCCGTCCAGCATTGTCGTTGCCCTCATAAGGCCGAATAACTTCCGGGGAACAAACAACCTTCAATCCACGTCATCAAGAAAGCCATGAGGCATCGGGTCATCAATGTCCAAATGCTACCTCAAGTTCGAGGTTGCACCAAAAAGGCAGGCGTGGAGAGAGGTGTCGGGTCCGTGGGAGCACTGGGAAATTTGTCACGGAGAAGTAGAGTAATAATTCCTCTAGTGCACCATAGGAGCGAGTCATTTGTCTTTCTATTCTCTGTGCCATGGAGGAATTGCATGGCATGATATGAGACCTGAATTTACCATTGAAAGGTAGCATGCGAGATGAGGAAAAAACAGGATTCATTTATCGCCAATAAAATGCGGAGAGGGACTCCGCATGTTCGCCTTCAACGATGGTGGTGGCTAAGAGTGGCTGATGTTTAGCTTTTAATAAGGCAGCTGTGGTGAAACCCACCAACAAATAGATTGAAGAAGGCAAACATCTCACTCTTGGGATGTTTCGTTTCAGGTTGCGCTTTTGGTTTGCAGCGTTTCTATTTGCTAGATCGCAAAATGTCGCAGACATGGATAGTTGTGTTCATCCCAAGGATGCTGGCCCTAGGAGGTTGACATACAGATGAAATTACATGCAAGTCATTGTTTCCGATTGGAAGGGATTTGTTTGCATGAATAATGTATCATTACAAGATGCAGGCCTAGGCTGAGTGCTGAGTGTACCGAGGACTTTCACAAGGTGGTAGTGTAAGTGTGCAAGTGTGCAAGGAGGGATACAATAGTGAAGCTGAAGAAAAGAGGAATAATCGGCTCGGGAGTCCGGATAGAGTTCGGGGTTAACATAAGGGGTAAATCAGCCTAGTAAGCGACTAGCAACCGGCGCTAGACCAACCTCCTTCCTCAACTTCGACTTTTTTCCTTTCCTGAACAGAAACAGTTACAGTGCAGAGCAGCATCGAGAGTTCAAACCCAAATCCGAACCCAAAACAAAAGCAACGTTAACCACAACTAACCACAACTAACCACTCCTATGCAGTATCTGCAGCATCTGCACGACAATTCCACCAATATGATGAGTTTAAAACAAAAGGCAAACCCCAATTGGTCCTTCGTTCTCGATATGCTACGGTAGGAGCATATCCATCAATTGACGGTAACGACAACGAGGCGACTCTGTCAGTGTGAGTAGATGCTATGTCTCCTGCTGGACCAATAGAATTGCAAGCAATTTGTTGTTATCCTATACGGAAATACGATGTGCCGCTAATCCACATGCTCAACACGCAGGGCTGAGTTAGAAGGTAGCCTCTCGATGTTCTCTCTGAGCTCTCTAGAAAGGGTTCTGGCAACCTTTTTTCCTTGGAGACTCTGAACGAGCTTGGAAAGGCAGCTTAATCGACACTGCAAACATGCAATGCGAAAAAGGTAAGTTTTACGTTCTTATTGTTTATCCCCAGAAATGATCATGCGAAACTCAAATGATGCTACGCAATCTACAAAGTATTTGCTACTTCAGAGCCTGGGAGACCAAGCCATGAGACAAACCAACACCTAATGCCCTGATATAACGTTCGCATGATCAAAGCTGCTCTTCTCATATTGTTGAAGATTTAATTCTGACTATAATATAGGCAATATATCCCTCGTTCAAAATCTTCGAAGCGCCGTCTCAAGTATGCCTTATACTCCGGTTGACCTCAAGTTTAGCGATTGGGAATTAGAGATAGATATACATAGAGGAAATAATTATACATGATTGCAATGAGTTTGGTCATTAAAGGTGTTTTGGGCAGATTTTGAGGTCTCAGTTGATTCTGGGTGCTCATAAATTTTATGATTAACAGGACATCAATCCTGTATAACGTTTTGCCTTTTTGAAGAGTCAAATTAGCTTTGCTAAATTAATCTTCAGACGACTTCAGCTCCTAAAAAGATGAATGAGATCCACTTAAGATTGATGCCATCAACTCCCTCATGTCATTGTTGCTTTCACTTGCTGAAATCTATATTCACAGATTTGAGAGCCTTGAGGAGAAATTACAATACCAAAACTCTGTGATTCCAGTGAGGTTACATCAAATATCAATTTGTAATGTTGTGTTTCCTTTATCGAACTCCGCCTGCACTCGGAAAATTGAAAGCTACCACTAAAATTTTGATCATCGGGTAACTGTTTGAATTATTGTGGTGTTCTCTTTTGTTATTTCTGAAGCGGCAGTGCAAATTTATATTGGCGTGCTTGCTGTAGCTCTGTTGCTAACCAATCGGTTATGGTTAAGAAGCCTTGACACTCCAATACTGCATGCACACTCAGCCTCACTCCTCAGTATAGCTTTCCTTTCCACAGCAATATATTTGATACATCGCTAATGCTGTAACACTTTCTGACTACGTTGAGAAAAAGAGTCTGTATGCCATTTTCTTGTTCCATACTTTCCTTACCTTTGTATCTACATATTTGATATAAATTTCATCAATTAATTTCGTAGCTTTCATTATGTTAAGACACGGTATACATTCTTGGAACTGTACTCAGTATCCCGAACTTGAAGCGAATTCTGATATCTCTGGTATTGGAGTACGTGGGTGGTTCCAATTTCCCAACTACGAGTTAACATTGAAACAATACAGGTGCTACTAGCCTTTATGATAACAGCTTATGCAACTCTTACCCTGTGTATAGCAAAGACGTTGATAGATTATGAAAAGCCACAGTCTCCTTCTCCCAAATTAGACCGTTGGACAAGGGCTTTGGAGGCAACAATTGTCAGCTTCAGTGATCAGCAACTAGTAACCGGAATATCGATCATCATCGGAGGATTTTCTCAGCTTCAATCAGGGATTCCAGTACATCATTGGCTTTCGGTAATCAACCAAGCCTGGTTCTCGACCATGACGCATCTCGTGACTTTCACTACCTTACGTTCTGAGAGTTTGATCCGTAAACCTACCACGAAATTCCGCGTGGCCGGAATGGGGATTTTAATAGTCATGCTCATCTGTGCCATGGCTCCTATCGGCTACGTGTTTTCCAAAGTCAACAGAATTCCGATCGATTTCCCCGCATGGTGTCTCTACCACCATGAACTCGAATGGAAACATGGCCGGGCACAGCTTCAAAAAAATTACAACTGGGTATACCAGACATTTGCTTTCAGCTTTCTGCTGTTTAGCTTTCTAACCAGATCTCGAATGCTTCTGTCCAAGCAATCAGTTAAAAGCCCCCTGGTAGGTCCAAGATTCTGCAAGGAACCCATCATTTATAAAATACAAGCAAAAATATACACAACAAAAGGCTTCCGAAAGTTCTTGAACGAAGCATGGCTAAAGCTCACGCGTGTAACAATCGCGATCGGGCTCGCAGGAGATAGAATGTACTGCTCTAAAACTTGGGAGGTTGTTGTATTCGTTGAATTTGAAGGAGCTTTGCTAATCCTTCTAGCTTACTTGGCTTTCAATAGGTATAGCTTGGGGAACAATTCGTATAATTATTCAGCGACAAGGAATCCACTACATAGGGGGAAAAGCTTTCTTGCCCAAAGAGGTGATGTTTCAACAAGATTCGTGGGGTTTCGGACAGGTCGTTGCCTTAGGTCTATTGATGATACCTGTTGTTATATTCTTGGGTCAGTGTCCTACTGCGTGCGACTCTCTTTTAGAGAAATACTAAGGTATGATCTGACAGTTACATATTTCACGTCTGACGAAATGGTGCCACCTATAACTTTGGGTGATCTGTTAGAGAACAACACAGAAGCGGTATCTAATCCTCGACGGGAAGAACAGCAAAACTCCATAGCCTACCATAGGCAGTGTATTAAATGGCTACTTCGTCTTTTCTCAACGGCGATAGTGGCGGACACAACTGAAATGCCAGAATCTCTGCCTCATTTGATTGAAGAACAATGTAGCAACTGCGACTCTTGGAGGGAGATTAAAGACAACATACGCGCCAATAAGTGGTTCAATTGGCTATGCCGACTTTTATATTTCTTTTCTGTGGCAGTAGTCGCTAATCTATTATATATTTATCTAGCAGCCGGTGCCGCGTATGACGTCTCATTACGAGGTGTGTTCTAGCTGTTGCTATACTTAAGGTGGATTTTTCTTGATATACTTATTTTGTTCCCGACCACTTTTGTTTTTACAGATCCACATATTCAATATAAATGGGCGTCTTGGAAGGTTGGACTATATACCTCTCGGAAGTCGATAGCTACAGTTTGTTTTGCATCCATTGTATTTAGCTTAGTTATTTTCTCTGTGTTTGCCAATACCTTCCTCGCTATTGTTTTGCCTTCTGTCTTCTAAGTCAGAATAGCATAGATTCTATATTTACAGAACAATCTATCTACTATAATATTTATATCAGTTATCGAATTCGGGTCAAGCCGCCACCATTTTACGAGAAATTGATTTTGGCAAATTTCTTAGGGACTTTGTAACCGTCGGTTCGCCATATGCATGGTTATTGGATTGAAATCACTTCGAATACGGGGTACCACGCACTTGTAATAGCGTAATGCTCATTGCATTTCAGTGAGATCGTAAAGTACCACCTATAAAGATCAAAAACACGTCGTGTGCGTTCATAGATTCTCAGTAATATCCAAACAATGATTCGACAGATACTCATAAAACATCATGCTATCCATTGCTCTTGACATAAAGGTCGGAATTACCAGCCTATAATCATAAGCGTAATGTCTCCTGACTGCTTTCTCCCCTGGCGTAACAAAGTTCGGCAGATGGGTCGTCGTGTTCTTAGGTACTTGATACGCAATGAATTTCTGCTAGGTTGCAATACTCTGTCGTCATTCCAGTGATCAAATTCATATATATTCTAAGAAGAAGCATAGGAAGACAGAGATTCTCCAACACGCACTCCTCGCAACTTCATACTCCGACTTCAACCCTCATAACAATAAAGAATCTATAAGTCCCATTCTACAAGCCTCATAGGTACTTTATCCTTCTTATCTTGCCGAACCTGAACGTATCTAATTCTTACTGACCTCAACGCAGTGCTTGATCACAGAACAATGCGTTTGACCCTCTTCGTCGCCATTGTTATCGCGGCAACATCCGGTACCGCTTTAGCGTTGCCATACAGTGGCCTGACCGACCGGTCAAATACTCGTGGTCTGGAAGATCGGCAAGAAGCAGCTGTGTTATTGCGGAATTCCGTTGTCGTCCGCCGCCAGGATGGACCACCACCTCCACCGACCGAACCCCCAACCGACCCATCCCCTCCTCGCAAGGAGCGTCGACAGGATGAACCACCTCCGCCTCCCGAACCACCCACTGAACCACCTCCACCCGAGGAGGGTCGACAGCAAAACATAATTCCAACACCTCCCCCTGACCCAAACCGATCATAGATATCTTATTGAGCCAACTTTGACACGCACGAGAGCCGTACTTGCGGCATTGACTTTGTTTTGTCAAGATTTTGGTGCAGTTCTCTACGATTTCGACTTGGGAAACATCTATTGCGTGTTTTAAGAATGATTGTTGAGAGGCTGGATTTCTTCAAATGGAATGGTGAACTCAGACACACTTTCTTTGTTCAGCTGCTGTCTCCAAGTACGGAGAGATATTTCAACAATATCTCGGGGATATGGCTGATCTAATTTTATTTATCTATTTAAATACGAATTTTCCCTCGAAGATTTCATCTAAAGTCTCATCTACACATAAGTTATAACCACCCTTACCTAGATTGATGATATAGATATCGAAGTGGCGCGATAGAATGCATTCGAACGCCCAGATGTCTTTTCAAACCTAGGGTGGAATTTGGGAAAGTATGATGCGAGATTTGTCACGATAGACTGCCACTCTAAAATTGTGCCATGAAATTGCAGTAAAAGACTAAAAGGATCCGAAGAACGATATTTGTGATTCTGAAGACGGACCTGAACCAACGTGGTACGTGTGGGTGAGTTGACCAAGTACACGAATGATCTTGGCGTTGATATGTCCTTTAAGCGAGGCCCTTAGATGCGTCTTCATCGCTCTTCAAAGCAGCATTAGCCTCCATCTTAGCCTTCTCAGCCTTCTCATCCTTCACTGCCTCGCTCTTCCTAGCACCTGTTGCCTGCGCTGCTTTCGAACGTGCTTTGGATGTTGTCTCATTGCGGATAGATTTTGGCGGAACCAATCCTAGCAGAGTACGCATATCGATCTTTGCATGGCTAGTACAACGATTAGCACTTCTAATATCATTGATCATCACGGAATAAACACTGACGTGTAGCGTGATTGAAAGACTCTTTTCCCTCCCAAGACTAGCGGTAGCCCCCGACGTCTTTTCGATTCCAACTCGAGAATGTTCCAGTCCTCCGCGGTGAGACCATCGTACTTCCTGCAAAGGCTGGCATCCAAGACCGTGTCCATTAGGTATTCGGTTTCGATAACAACTAGACAGTCGTAGTTAGCAGGATCGAAAAAAAAAAAAACCCCCCGATTTAGTGGAGCTTACTTTCGTATAATCTGGCATATTTAGCCTTTTCGCGGGGAGATAGTGTTCGTATTGCCTTCATGCGCGAGTTTGGGCGTGGCCAATTTCCCTCCTTAACACGGCGGAGAGCAGTAGAGAGCTGTCCATTGGACACCATAGTGGGCGAGAGTATCAATATTAGGCGAAGGGTAGTTATAAAGGTTGACCGGCAGGTTGCGTGATGAGATATTGTGCAATAAGCTGAGGATTTCAGTATGCCTGATTGTCGGTCGTAAGAACCAGCAAGACAAGCTCAGGGATGCGAAGCTACCCAGCTGAATCAAGACAGAATGTGGCTTTGTGTGTGTGGTAGTGTGATCAGTTATTTCTATTCGGAGCCATATGACAGAACTTCAGCACCCGTGGTCCTTGATACTTCTAGTGATGGAATACGCAGACGACTCTTTGTTGGAGTTCAGTGTCCATATTTTGTAGATCAGAAGCAAACATCTTACTGTAGCTACATAAATGGCAATTATTATCAGCTTTAGATTTGGATTTTGGTGAACCACTTCAGCAAGGTAGGTGATGTTGTAGATAAATCATCGGATGGAAAAGATTCACGCTACCGCAATGCTTGAGCATTGAATGACACCACTGACAAGGAGGAGCCAGGAGGAGAGAGGAGCATTTTATCATTGTTTGCTAGGCTCATGGTTGATATAAAGGATGTCAACAGCTCAACAAAGACCCACAGGAATAAGAAATCGGGAGCTCACAAACTGTGAGAACCAAACATATCCTGGCACTCGTGATATATTGTAGTGGTGCCGATTCTTTATCAATGCTTACATGTGTTTAAACCTGTGTTATCAATAAAATACCCCAAAGCAGCAATAAGATATGGTGAAGCTACTCCAAAATGCGTTCTCTTTGCATGAACGTCCAAAGCCTGTGTTTACGAACAGATTCCCACACTAGAATTGTGGTGTAAATCATGTTCCTTCTGTTGCTCTTGACTTCAATCTAGTCACTTCTCACATCATTTTTGAACGAGCCCCTTCTTTCCAGATCAGCTAAGTGAAAGCTGTCATGCTGAGGGATGGAGAGCCGTATAGAAGAAACTAGTCGTACATGAGCTTTGCCAGATATGAAAAGGAGATTACTTCAACTGTATCTTCACAGATGGAGACTGAAGGGCTAGAAGCGATTCAAAGCTTCGTAATTTATCACAAGAGTTGTGCAAAGTGATCTGTGGGCTCCACAATTCAAATTAATTTATTTGGTGCGAATACTGTAAGTCGCAGTCCTAATATATTGATCACACCTGAAGATGTCGTATTTTGAAGCCAATTAACTTTTCCAATTATATATCGTTGCCACATGTACCAGTGTGTCTTTCTCCCTCTAACACAGTCCATGCGAAACTGCCATCGGCATCTGTCCTCATTGCACCCATCAAGGATTCTTCTTGTACAGCTGCTTTGGGGATCAACTTCTCACCTTCCATCGCTAGGATCGAGAGGACATGTGCAGCCGTCTATAAAACGGTCAGCTTCAAATGACTATTGGGAAGTTAATTGAGTAGCTTACCTTTGCGTTAACTGTTAATGTATCTGGATTTGCGTTGTCGTATGTATCACATTCCTTGTGATAACACGGATCCTGAGCAATTCCGGTACCGGTGTGTAAGCCTCCAACCGGCTTCTTGAGAACCGTCATGAAGCTAGCGTAGTCACTGCCTCCGGTGAAAACCGCTGATGTGACATTGATGCCTTTGCTGGTAAGATCATCCACAAATAACTTCTCCACCACCTCAGATCCAGGGGGTGCCGCAAGACCGTGGGTGCTTCCATCACCATCAAACACACCGAAATAACCGCTAGATACCATATCAAAGTTTAGATAAACAAGGAGTTGATCGATAGATGTTGCATTCAGGTTGGCAGTGTAATACCGGGAGCCCACAAGGCCGAGCTCCTCAGCACCCCACCATGCGAATCGTACCTTATTCTTTACATTGTATTTTTGAAGTGCCTCGAAAATCTCGAGAATCAAAGTAGTACCAGATCCTGCAAGTTATTAGTTTGGAATAATCGAGGTTTTGTTGATGGACCAACCGTCGTCGTTAATGCCTGCGCCGGCTGGGACAGAATCCAGATGAGCTCCGAGCATGATTACATTATTTGGGTCACCTCCTTTTGTCTCAGCGAAAACATTTTGGGTAATTCGTTCTCCTATAATCTGTGTTTGTTGGAAGTAAGCTTCAATGACTTCACCCGCGTTCAACCTCTCAACTAATGCAAGGCCATCCGCTCTTTGGATGATACCAGCTGGTACGAAACCTTCTGGGTCAGGTGCGCTCAAAGTACCGGTACCATTGGATTCATTGTTGTAGATGATGACAGCTGCAGCTCCGGCCGCAGCTGCTGGTCTAATTCTTCCTGCTAGAGTTCCTCCTGTAGGACATGTGGCACGCTCGACAAGGACTATCTTGCCTTTCACGTCAATTGCGTTATAAGATTCCTACGGCAGTATCAGTATGATTTTTTCTCGGTACGGGGTTAGCTTGTTGATCGTCACAGAAAGTAGGCAAATGTAGTGGATGGCTACAGCAGGCTACCAAGTCACCAAGCCGTAAACATATCGCTACATGAGCCATTCCTTTCTTCGATGTGGCGGCTGCTGATTTACTTACTGCATTACAACCAGCATCACCTAGAATTCCCAGAGCAAATGGAGCAGTGACGCCCTCAGCTGACGTTGAAGGAGAGTAAGTTGGCCCGAGAACGGAGTATTTGAGTGCGCCGATTGAAAATGTTATAGATTCAACTTTGACAAATAGAGCAGGGAAATCCTGGATCCAAGAGATTGCCGTATCAGAGTACTTTTCCAGTTTTGACTTGATATAGTCCCTTGATGCGTCATAACCTGGGTATCCTAATGTTACAATATCGGAGTTAGTTACTGTTACGGCAATATTCATGTATAGAGCCCGAGCCTCGAGATCTTTACTTTGACGAGGCGTTCTTTATTGAACCATCTCTAAAAAGGAAACACTCCCAGCCTTGGGTAGAGAAATAGTTTACAGCCAAGTTTACTTACCAAATGCACGGTTACCACCATTCGCGACTGCTATTTTGTACAAATCATCGAGATTGGCCATTAAACTGAAATCGCATTAGTTTGTATGCTTGAAACTGGAACGTGGATTTGACGCACCCTTCTGATGTGACATCGTCCTGAAGCGCCTGTGACGTGACATCAGGTAACCCAGTTGGAGTAGGGAGACAGCTGCAAGCACTTGATACCCGTGAAGCAACATTACCAACACAGTTTTGAATTGCAAACGTTGGGATCGATGCTGTTGCTGTAACTGGGGTAGCAGTGAACGTTGCACAGAAGGACTGGGCAGCCTCTAGACGACCAGGAGTCTGAGTTGCACGTAAAGCACGCAGACAGTTATCGGCATTGCAAGTTGCTTCTGCTGTCGCCAGAACGCCTGCAACCGTTGCGAGGTATCTAGTATTGAGCTTCATGTTAGGCAGATTCAATTGATTCTGGATAAACAACAAGCTTACCGGGGGAGATGAGATCTGCTTATTTAAATAGTCCCGGCAGACGTGACGATGACGGATGTAACCAAGATACTAGTCCGAACACAGGATGCTATCAGATGTAGGTAACTATCTCGGAATCCGACAAATTTCTTCCAGACCTTCCTCATTCATATATAAGCGTTGGAATCTGCGGGGGAAGGTTGAGATTGACGGTCAAATAAGAAGGAGGACATCTGCAATATCCATCGTAAAGCCTTGGGCCTGCGTGCCAAGTCTTGGCCTCGGTCTTGACTTGCTCTGGTTATATTGAGCACTTATATATGGTACATATAGGAGATCACGTAGTATGTCGGGCAGTAACTTATATATAGTGCATGCATTATTATTTGTGATTGAGTCCGTGTAATGGTGTAGAAAAACAATTATATAAGACATAGATCTGCCGAGCAGAAGCGATTCTTATATGTCTAGACTATCCCTGCATAATCCCCTTATTATTATTATTATTATTACTCTTGGAAAGTAATTCTGCCTGGGAAGCTCTTTGGTCACGTGTTGATTAAGTGACTTCTTTGCTTATCATGCAACAGAAACAGACAAGGAGAAGACATCTTGGGTCAAAATTGTAAGCGCAAGTAATGGAAATTATATCTATCCCGCAGTCTCTATTCAGATGAGGTTGGGCAGCTCTTCAACTGTGAGCGTGTTGGAGTCGCTAGTAGCTCAATCAGGCACAGTATCCATCCCCTTTACACTTCACCATTGAGCGACACATTGGCGTATCACAGTTCTCATATAAATCTAATCAAATTGTATAGAGACCTATCCAACGACGCTTCTCTAATTTGATGCTCTTTTCGGCTTTATAAGTTATGGTCTCGACCTTAGTACCAAACTTGCAGGGAGTCACAGCGCAAATGGAAAATACAGCAACCCGTTCCCTTCTCTCCCACCTACTTTACTTCTCGAATGAAACTGCTCAATCAGTTAATCTTTAAACCTTCGCTCTCTTCTTGATGTTTCCCCACTCCCAGTCCCAGCAAGAACCCAACTTTAGCTCCTAAACCCAAAATCGTGGTCCCTGCGACTAGCCAATCCGTCATAGTCGTCCACATTAGCGGGTTTGCAAACCTCATGAATCCAATGTCTTGAATGATAGCGTAGCAGTACAGCAAATCGGAGAGAGTATGGACGAGCATAACCCGTCGCCACAATTTGACATTTCTCCGATTTGGCCGGAGGATGAAGACATCATTGAAAGCCATGAGAAGCCTACGAGTCAACACAGACAAGCAGTCAGCCCAAGAGACCATCAAGCTAAAGCTCTTTTCTACTCTGACGATAGTGCTGTCATGAATACTGAGGTTTATTTTCTCACTTACCAGCCTCCAGCTATCTGGGTCATAATCGTTTGCTGTGCCGGGCTCCAGAGGTGTGCTGAATTCGGAGTTGTTAGATCCAAGTACGACTTGGCTGCAAATATGACCTGGAGAGCTCCGCTGGTGGCCAAGAATGGTTCGAATATGGTGAGGATATCAAGGTAGATCCGTGGAATCGGTTGGGTAGTTGCTTTGGACATGATGATTTAATGAACAGTAGGGGAAATGGGTCTGCTGCTTGTATATTCAGGGATGAGATGATTCTTAAGTTCGGTGAGGTTTATACGAAGTGTAGAGAGCTGTTGCTTCATTGAAACCGGAATCGAGTCATTAAATGGGAAGAGGTGTCAGGAAATATCACGTGTTGAAACTCTATTTGCTACCACGGGCACGGAAATCATCCATCTATACGAGCGTTAACGTCTTACTTGTCGATCATCTGCTTCACACGAATAATCTCTTGCCTCGTTATGAGATGACGTCGTAAGGTTCTTCTCAACTTGAGAGCTGTACTTATGTGATATTAGAAAATTGGCGCATCGCTTCAGACTAAATTGTCCGACACATAACTCGTCGATACTTGAAGGATCTATACAACGATTTATTCAACTTTGAAGTTTTAGCCTACATTTTTGTTAAAAATCATATTCTATTCAAAGTGGGCCTGGTGATGAGCTCCCAGCTCTTACTGGGTTTCTCCTACATCGCCAGATGATACTGGTGGAAATCTTTGACGATCCCAGTACTGTTGGCATTTAACAAATAACAGGGGCGGGAGGATATACAATGGCGAGCAAATCATGACCCATAACGGACCTAAGATTTGCAAAAAAAGTAGTGGGTTATTGGGATTGGAGGTTGGAGGTTATGTCAAGTGTGGGCAGATTGACGCAGGCTGAGATCTTGATCTCGGAGTGACAGGGAAGTTAAATCTTTTGTTACCTCTCCTTATATGTGCCGATTTTGGGAATGTAGGAGAGGTGCGTAGCGCGAAGACGGAACAAGGGAATACTTAAATGCGTTCAACACCTGTGTAGATGACTTCCGTTTGAGAAAGTGACTAGATGGACTTGCTTTTAAAGGTCGCACTGAGTGATTCTTTTGTAGATGGAAAAGCTAATTTTGAACCTTTTCTATTTCTAAAAACCAAAACTCCTTAAAATGCTACATAATCATCCTAAATACCATACGCTATGCAAGCAAACGCCTCTAATTCGAAGAATCAACAACCTCGGCAAACCATTGTCTCAATAGCGTAGCCAGAACACCAGGCAACTCCTTAACGTCACTGACTATTAAATAATACTGGAACGGAAATGTATCCAGATACCTCTCAATCTTCACTTCCCCCTCCACAAACTTTGCCTCTTTAAGATCCATCACGCTTTCTCCCTTCTTTTTGTTTTTCACGTCATCTACAATGACAAAGACCATCATGATTCTCTCTTCGAGGGCTTGGCGAAGGAGTTGACGAATGGGCTCGTGTTCAGAAGAATTGCAGACACCGTCGGAAATGATGAGTTGCATCTGCCACAAATCGGCAGGAGAACCGCTGGCCTTGGCACGCGCTGTGCGGAATAGTTCAATACTCTCTCGGACCAGCTTGGTCACATCGGTCTTCTCCTGATCGAAGCCGAAGTTTTGGAAAACTCTGGGGCCAGCATCTGAGCTGAATGGGGTGTCGAAATCATGTGCTACTCTCACGTTCTCGCCAAAGCCGACGACGCATATCTCGCCGACTTCTAACATACTCAGAGACTTGGAGACCATAACTAGGGTCTCGAAGGCTAGTGAACCGGAGCCTGATTCGCCCATGGACTTGGAATCGTCAACTGCAAGCATGATCTGGTAGCTACGCTTGGAGGGGACACTGCGGCGCATCCAGATCTTATCCCGTTTGTATTGTGAGGCGATGTATGGAATAATTCGCTTGATGTTGAGACGCTTGCCTGTTCGGAAGTCACCACGCATCTTTGTGGCAAGAGTAGGGGCAAGAATGAGGCGAAGCTGCTCAGTGAGCGATAGAGACAGATCACGAGTGAGTGCCTCGTAGTGTGTCCACTGTTGGCGAGCATCTGATGCGGACCGAAGATCTACGAGAGTATTATTATCGAGGTGCGTGCTTTCAAGCTGGTGATCAACTTCTTCCACGTCTTCTTCCATGAAGTCTTGGGCATGAGCTCGAGGTGCATCTAAGTCTTCATCACGATCCTGTTTGGCTTGGTTGATTGAAGCTCCTGCTCGACCCTCGTAATCATCAGAAGACTTTTGGTCTTGTGGCTCTAGTGCGTCATCGATATCCATCACATCATCCTTTTCTGTCTCTTCTTGCTCAGCTTCATCAGGCTGAAATTGATCTGGCATATCTTGAGTCTCAGTATCAATAGCCATGGATTCATCAAGAGCATGAGCTTGGTCTTCAGTGGCTGTTCCCATAGCTTGATCATCGGCCTGTGCTTCTTCATCCTGTAAATGTTGAAACTCAGTGCTTTCTTTGCTCAAGTCTATGTCTTTCTGTTCTTCACCCTGCTCTTGATCTTTCTGCTCGGGAGCATCTCTGATTTGGGTTTGCTGTCTGTGCCAACTCTCCAGCGCATCGCCAAGCTTCTTGAAGGGTTGAGCTTCTGAGCTATCTTGAGTCTCATCTTTGGAGTCTTGAGGTGCGTCACCATTTGCTTGTCGACCCTTCTCTCCATCCTCTGCAGCCGTATCTTGTTGCTCAGATGAGTCTCCACCTTGACCACCATCTTCACGTTGAGCTTTGGTAGCTGAATCATTCTTGTCATCAGAGTTTTCTTCCTGATCGTCTCCCATGCCTTGAGTGTCGCTAGGAACGGCATTGTCAGCATCCGCATTAGCGTCATCATTCCTATCCTGGAGAAGCCCTTCTTGATCTTCAGGCTCTTGTTGTTCCAAGTCTTCCTCGGCCTTTTCGCCTGCCTCTTCAGTCTTTTCTCCTTCGCCTTCTTCCTCCTCGTCTAAGTCGATAATATCCAGGTCATCTTCCACATTTTGATCTTGCTGATCAGCATCCTCACCTTCAGGTTCGGCCTTGCCATCATTCTGCATTTCTTCATCCCCATCTTTGGCTTCTTCGTCATCTGATACATCATTGATCCCATCATCACTAACCGCTTCCTCCTCCTCTTCGTTTCCATCCAGATCCATATCTTCAGGCAGGTCAAGAGCATCTCCATCCTCAGCATGGGGATCATGTTTCTCAACCTCATCCTGTTGCTTAACTTCTTCCCCTTGCTCAGCCCCAGTCATTTCCTCCTCATCTTCATCCCCATCATCACCATCCTCTCCTTCTTCAGCAGCCTCCTTGTTATTTTCTTGTGCTGCGACTTGCTCATCTTTTTGAGCTTCACCTTTAGAGTCATCTCCTTCCTGGTCTTTTTCTGCATCCTCACCATCACCATCCCACATTTTCTCGTCAACTGCAGTAGGATCCAAATCATCCACGTCTCCGGCCTCCTCATCCATCTCGTCATCACTCTCATCATCCCCAGAGCCATCTTCGTCCTCTTTTTCTTCTGTTTCACCCATCTCCCCCTCCATATCACCATCAGCCATATCAACAGCATCTTTCTCATCTTCAATATCCTCCTTCTCACCCTTGTCTGGTTCTTGAGCAAGCTCATCAAGGTTCTCGTCATCTTCAATGTCTTTGCTGATATCATCTGCACCTTCACCTTCTCCCAGACCAGTGCCTCCCTCGAGTTTGTCAGTCTTGCCTTCTTGATCATCAGACTTTTCTGATGGTGTACAGAAACCTTGAGTGGCAATCTGAATAAATGTCTTTGCAAGAATATAAGTTGTCTTGCAGGTGGCTCGATGCAGGTCGGCATAGCGACAAACAGACTCATGTAAGATACTGTAGTATTGTTGTAGAATTGGCAGTGCAACCGCAAATAGAGCACCGGCTGTCTTGCTTGTCTGCAAATTAGAAAGATCAATCCCTCGAAGAATGTTGAAAGCTTGAGCGAGCTGATCAGCAACTGCAGCCTTTTTGTTGGAGCTTGTTTCACAATTTAGAGCTTTGATGCTATTCGCAAGAGCCTTCTCATTGCCAGCAAACCATTTTGGTTCTTCGGTGCTTGCTGGGATCTTCTTGATCGACTCATTGTGCTCTTGAATCGTGATAAATACTGTATTGCAGATTTCAGTCAGAGCTTTATCGAGACTTGTTATAGTACATTCTTCTGTATCGTCTATGATTGTGGTCGACTCGATCTTCAGCCACGGTTGGATTTGGCCGAGAACAAACTTGAGATCTGGTCTGGTTCTGGTCGTTTCTTCCAAAAATTGACCAACCTGTGTAGTTATGCTATTAAGTTTCTCCTCAAGAGCTTGACGTGAGGTAGAGATGATATTCTTGGGAAGTATGGAGAGCTCTCCCCATTGTCTAGTTAAGTCCGAAAGGTTACCGATGAAATTCGAAAGTGCATCTTGTACAGCTTGGTTGTCAAGATCACCTAGTTTAGCGTGGACCCTTAGCAACTCAAGTGCAACTTCCAAGATATTTGGCAGCCATCGAAGAACCTTTTGATGCGAGGAGGCAGAAGTTACAAGTTTTATGTCATAGAAGCTGGGGGACCATAGACCCTGCACCATTGCAATTAATTGCTCCAAGTTAATCAAGCGCTGAACAGAAGTTGCAAGGAAATTGCGTTGTGCCAAAGCGGTGTAGAGAAGCCCTTCCAGACGAGCCATACTTCGACCGACTTGGTCTTTGCTCAGGTCCTCTGAATGTTGTCTTGTGGCCTCTCGAGCGCGTGGAGCCAGATCAACAGTCTTGTGGAAGTAATAGTCGAGGTCTTGGCTACCCTTGATTGGCAACAACACTTCACAGCGAGTGAGAATATTCGAAGTGGCTTCTTGTTTTGACAACGCATCCGTATCTCTGACTGACTTAATTCCCATATGACGAAGCTCTTTCAGAGTATCGTTAAAAAGATTGGTCTTCCTCAGCTTGAGGTGCTTAACAGTAGGTTTATTATCCTCAGTCAATACAGAGGGAGTCGCTTTTTGGAGCTCCGCTATTGAAGATACAATGTTGTCCAGAAACGAATCAATGTACGTTGATCCTTCAATCGCAGTTTCAGGGAACTGACTTAGGTCTGCCATGGTACCGACGGTCTTTGATATCTCAAGGAATCTTTTGTTCTTTTCGGCCCATTTTGGTACAGATGTTGCACACAATGTGAGAGCGGTTTGGTCAACAGTCGGGAAAGATTGCGGTCCTACGTATGAAAATAGAGTAGCATCCTGTGAAGTTTCGTCTGGCAGTCCAGACTTGAGGATCATCTCCATAGGCTGACCTAGAAGAGCACGGAACTTTCGCACAATCTTGAAAAGTTTGTGGTGGGACCTCTTGGCACTGTCTCTCAAGGCCACGATGTTAGTATCCTTCCAGCTGGCCATAAGCAGAACATCTTTCATTGCCTTTTCCAAGGGGATTCTTCCCTTCTTGAGGTGCTCTGAAATTATCTTCTCATACCGTGCGTATAATAAGGTGAAGTTGGATAGTGCATTGTGTATGATCGACATTAGTGGGATATCTATCATTAGAAGCTCAATATGCTTCTGTAGCTGGATCAGGAGATGAAGCCTTTCGGAGAATTGACCAATAATTGCTTTCGAGAAATAAGACTCCAGTACTTTCAGCAAGTCTTGAGAATATTCCCGTAGGTCATCTGACGACTCCGATTTCGAGAGCGGCACGGCGATTATGATCTCATAAGCACCAAACCACCAGGATCTAGCACCATCGCTGCATTTCACAGCCTCCATGTCAAAGAGCTTCGCCCAAGTCGACAGCTCCAAACGGCGCCAACTAATGATTGTATCGGTAACATTGTCGTAGAAAGTCTTGGCACCATGGACATGACTAGCCCATCCACCAAATTGCCATTCATGCATGTAACCATGTACCTTCTCGAGTTTAGTGATGATTTTGGCAAGAGGCTCTGTGTGCCTAAATTGCAGAAGTTCTCGGCAGTAAACTAGCACATCTTCTAGAGGTTGCATATGACCGATCTCGTCAACACCCTGTAACTCGCGAAAGCGAGCCTGTATCTTGTGTATCAGGTTAACGAGTTTACGTGTCTCTGGTAGGTTTGCGTCGGTGTAAAAATTATAGTTGTCGGGAACAACGGTATTTGGACTTAAAGAATCAATCTGATCATTTAACAGAAGTAACGCTCCCGGAAGTAGGTTGCCAGTCATATACTGTTGTCCCAAATGGGCATCAGAATCATGAATTGCACCAATTTTTTGGGACATCTCTCGAATGTGGTCGAGAGTAGCTTCCGAAGCAGGTCGGCCACGCACAAAGATACTAGAATGTAGTTTTGCGATTGAAATAACCGTGTCAACTGTCGCTTGTAAGGGCTGGACTTTTGAGTCAGGTAGCTCCTCTCCAAATGCTGGGAAAAGTTCATTGAACTCCTCTTGATCATCTTCTTCTTCATCCTCTGCGCTACCACGGAAGCGATAGAGACCTGTCTTTTCTTCTAAGTCCTTCTGTTCTTGTTCCTGTCGCTTCTTCCATTGTTCATAGCATATATGGAACGACCTGAGTAATGATTGCTGGGTATTCAGGCTAAAGGAAGCAATTCCCTCGATGGCTGAAGCTGTCACTATATGTGAAAGGTATTCCATGGTGTAATTGGAAACGAGATTTTCGTCATCAAACGAAGGACTACCCCCGAGGAAAGGGGTAATTTTGCTCAAAGTCATGGTCTTCTCATGAGTATCAGAGACAATTGTAGACGCTGAAGTTGCTAATGATAACCCGATCTGTAAGCATCGGAGCATACTGACGATAGGAACTGTTAAGTCGCTATAAGCTCGATATCCCTCTGTCAGACGTCGAACAATCTGATCGACGTTATTATGTAACAGCTTGAATTCTTGCAGCTTGCTCTGATCAGCCGAAGCGAAGAGATCTACTAATTTTGCATGGAGGTTTGACTGAACCACTGTTTTTAGTAAATTATTGAACTCTCCTTGAAGTTGATTTAGCTTAGACTCCTTTGGCCGGAAAATCTCTTGTAGTACTTCAGCTGGCTCGCCGAGGTCTAAGATCTCAGCTTCAAGTTGTTGACATCGAATATTAGAGTCCTGTCCAGTGAATAGGCTCTCATACTCTCGTAGGGCAGCAAGCTTGTTTTGAAGGTTATCCAGCTTCTTCACGTGGCGATCACGTTCAAGACGTTGTCTTTTATCCGGGTCAAAAGCCCGATCTGGTACGTATAATGAAATCGCACCGACAGCGAAATTGACCCAAGCAAGTGCTGAAAACTGGGTGCTACGCGAGGGCTGCTGTTGCGAAGCGCCAACGGCCAGAATAGCGCAATTGAAGTAGCGGCTGCATATATACTGTAGATCATTCAGAGTCTTGGAAGGATATGAGTGTTCGCTTTGGAATAGTCTGTCGACACTGTCTGTTCCTTCATTGCGTTGCGATGAAATGGTAGACTCAAGATATCGCTTCCCATCCTGACCGTGAGCTGAGATAACAACTTCGATCAATTCCGATAAAAGGTCGTTCAAAGCAAAGAGTCGATCGCTAGAAAGTGTCTCGCTCGAGGTTGATATTTTTTTCCCAAGAATAGGGAGTTCTGTCTCGAGCAGCCTGAGAGACTTCAGGTCAACCTCACTAATTGCATGTAAATGGTGTAACAGATTCACCGCAAATGTGTCTGCGATTGGATGTAGTCCATTGCCTGAACCCCACAGATAGTCAATAGTCTGCAGAGATCGTGACGTTTGACTTGATCTTTTCAGCTGCATACTCAGTACTGTGGATTGATTGGCTAAAACAACAGTATCGACATCGACTTGACCTCTAGATCGCATAACCTCTAGAGTCTGAAATTGTCGCAATGCCTCAAACTGAGAGACCATGAATGGCTTTATACCATCTTCCTGTTTACCAATGCCAGCCTCCAGAGACTCCAACTCCCCAGTCAAGGTTTGCAGGAGCATCGTGCTATCAGCGCCAGAAGTTATAACGAGGTGATATGCCTCAACCAATGACTTCATGATTTGCCCCAAGTCTGTGACGGAGACTGAGACGTTCCATCTCAAAGCATCGAATCGAGCAGCAAGATCTTCCATCTGGGCCAAGGATTCCATCACTTGCTGTGAGGAGACAACGATTGGGCGCAGTTGCTTCCACAGTAATTCCATGCTGAGACCTGTCTTTAGGGCAAATCCATCACCAAAATCGTTTCTGATACTAGAACGGAATGCTTCTATAATTTGGCTTTGGTCGCTGTGTGCGGCGTTGGCGTTAAGATGGGAGAAGAGGTCGGCTCCTACAGCTAAATGGGCCTGGAATGTAGCTTCTTCGAAGTTTCGATCACTAATAAGGCTATATGTTTCCCACCAATATTGTAGGAGTGCAATTAATTCTGTTTTATGAACCTAATCTCAATTAGCACGCCTTTCCCATAAAGGTCAAATCGTACACTCACCATCCAATTATTGTCAATCTCGATGTGACTTTGAACATATGCATCTAGGGCATTTAAAGTATTAATCATGAAACTCGAAGCGCGCACAGTCGAGTCTTTAGCATGATTTGGCAGACGAGCACTATTGATAGATAGCTGGAGTCGATTCATCTCCGACGCCTTTAGTGTATCTGCAACAGCTCCTTGATCACGCTGGCACTCTAAAGCTCTGATAATTCCTAACTTCAGCTCAAACACTACTGCAAGCCATTGCACTTGAGCTGTGTCTGAAGATTTTTGTAGTAATGGGACTAAAGGCGAGTTTTGGAGCGGATGGAATATCTATTAAATTATTTATGCTATCAGTACATGTGAAAATAAGAAAAGAGAAGGCACGGTCACTAACCTGTGCGTCTCTGAAGCTTTTTGAAAGACCATTCTGTGTCGCGAAATTGTCAAGAAGTTGTCCTACGGACGCTCTGAACGCTTGATTGGTTGGGGCTTGGTATAGCTCATTGTATGGGTGACATAGAGTCGAAATATCGGCATCATTAGGCTGCGCAGTCTGTACGGCCTCAGAGTATCTTGGAAGCATTGCCAAATCAGACCACGAGAGACTTTCTAAAGCAGTTTGGACCACAAGATCTCGGTTATTTGAATTAGCAACTTTAGCTTTTAGCACCTTGGAGACTTCCGTGTATCGCTGCATCGCAGACTCTACCTCTAGTGTCGCTAAGGGTCCTATATCATCATTTGTAGCAGACGGCTCAAAGAAGATTTCAATTGCACGGTTCCGCATGGCTCTAGATAGTTCGCCGAAGCGAGGGTCCATAGTCAAGAATATCCTGAAATCTGGATGTGGCTTGACGATCTTGGGATCGCCATTTGGCATACAGTGCTCATTGATACTAAGAAATCCATTGGGCTCGAGCAAAGAGTTCAAACGATCCAATACAGATGCACTACAAAGATTAGCATTATCTAGAACAAGCCACTTACCCTGCTCAAGAGCTTTGATCAAAACTCCATCAACCCACTCAAACCGTGCACTCTCTACAGCAAGTGTGCTTCGGGCAAACTTTTGACATTCTCTAGCAAGAATTTCAAAGCTTGATAACGAAGTTATGCTCTCAAGTCTTAGCAGAAGCTGGGCCAGTTGACTGAAGTTGGTCTCAGACACGTGGAAACCATCTTTGAGGATCTCTAGGATCTGGATTGCCTCCACTGGAACTTCTCCTGGTAAAGATTCCAAGAGACGCTGATTTAATTCATCACTGAGCACCTCGAGGAAAGCAGAAGCATTTCTTTGTGGATCAACTTGCTCAAAGCCACCAACGAGATCCATAGTGTCAACATCTGCATTAAGAGGGAAGACGACAAGCGCTTTGCCACTTGTAGCTGCAACATGCTGCAAGAGTGTTGATTTTCCGGATCCGGATGGTCCAGCCAAGATACACGGTAAATTTTGATGGATACAGATCATGATAGACTCTAGTTCTGGTAGTCGGTTAACTGGACTAATAGTAGGATATGATAACCGTTGCATCAAGGTATCCCTAGGGAGGTATGCTAAGCCTACTTGGTAAGCATCAGCGCTCATGTTGTGGAAGAATTGGCGGAAGGGAACATTTGCGCCAAAGACCTCGGCGAATATTCTATCAACTTCACGCCGGTCCCTAGCTGATCTAAACCGAAGTCGAAAGATCAAATTGAGGAAATCAGGAGCAGTTGCTGAAGTGAGAAGACGAGCTGACGATGAGAGAAGTTGTATCCAGCGCAAAATATCACGTAGATTGAATTCCCAAGGTCCGCCTTGTGAGCCAAATCTGCGGCGGTGAATAATCTCATCCTCGAGTTGCGATACGAAGCGGATGATAGTGGTGATTAGTTCATCCGGCACAGTCGGAAAGTTATGCTTGCAAATAAGCTCCAAATCATCATTTCGGAATACATCAGCGTACACGACGGTGAAACGATTCACAAAAGAGCTAGGTAGACCTTTTCTGCCACCACCTTGATGGTGGGGATTCTGAGCAGCAAAAACAGAGAAATTGGGGTGGCGCTTAAAGGTCTGATCCAGTTCCGAGATGTAAACTTCCCCACGATGATCAAGACAGGCGTTCAAGCCTTCTAGTACAGACTGCGAGGCGAGATTCATTTCGTCTAAAAGTACCCAATCTCCCTTCTGCATAGCCTGGAGGAAAGGAGCATCACGCCAGGCAAAATGCCCAGCCTCGGCGCCCTCAACCGGGACATCAGATCCAAATAGATCCATCAAGTCAGTCTGCTCAGATAGATTTATTCTCGTCAGAGGTTTACCGCATGCACGAGCGAGTGCAGAAACCAAAGTAGTCTTGCCAACACCAGGACTGCCCTCAATCAAAATAGGCTTCTGGACTTGAAGTGCTCGGAGAACCCTCATAGCGTTCATTTTTGTGGTAGGAGCGTCAAATGCAAATCCAGGATCTGCGGCGAAACCGGGATTTTTAGAAATTGAAAAGCCGCCAATCGAGAACTCAGTGTCATTAATAATGTTCACAGGTGCGAAATAGATAGAGCTAATGTCATGGTGTAGGAGGATATCGAGTTGCTCCAAGCACTTGATCCGCTCTCCTCGGATGCTATCAGGACTAATGGCAAGAAGGGCTGCAGGATTTGCACCTAAAGTATCTATGAATACCATCGCTGCTCCATGCAATACAGCGAATTGAGGGTTGGTGATGTCACATCCGTTCATAAACTTAACCCAGGCAAGCACATCGCGGACTGATATTGACGTAGAAGCGGACGAGCGATATGTTTGACCAAACCATTCCGCGAAAAGAACCATCGGATTGGAAAACTGCCTGAATTCAGGAGCCAGCTTAGCGTTCACAATTTGTAGAATGTCATCATGCTCCGAGAGGGAAGGAACCCATATTTCCGTGAAACGATTACGGAGTGCGGGAGATAGCTCGCGTTTGCCATAATCGCCGCCAGGGTTCATTGTTGCAAAAAATTGAAAGCCATCTGTGGCTTGAATAAACGAGTCTTCCACACCTTTCTCAGCCAGTAATATCGTTCTTTGGGTCTCCAGAACAGAATTTAGTCTCTCAAGCACCGAATCTTCAGCTAGAGAAATTTCGTCTAAGAGGAAGAATTGACCTTCCCTCATAGCTTGTACGAGACTGCCGTCAGACCACTCGAACAGTGCTTTGGCCTTCATTCGGTTAGACTCTATGCGCTCTAACAGCTCTTTTGGTGCCTTTTCGATGACTGAAGGTGATAGTGATTTGCAAATCTCCATGAGGATGTCGATATCATCAACTTCTAACGGCAATTGATCAATCTCTGTCAAGAGGGCAATAATGTCCCGCTTCAACTGTTCTAGAATGGCAGCACGATTGCGAACAGGCCGTTGAGCACCTATCAGGTCCCCAGTCTCCGTATTTTGATGGGCATTGACAATGTGCAACTCTTTGGTAAACGCCTCAGCAAGCATTTGGCAGACAGTTGTTTTTCCACAACCAGTCTCCCCAACCAGTAGTACGGGTTCATTGTTCCGAAGAGCTTGAGCAACAAGCACATAAAGTCTACGCATAGCCCGTGTCCATACAACACCTTGTGAGTTTGCCGTGTTATTATAAGCTGCAATTTCAGGAGATATTGCCGCATCGTAAAGATGCACAGTATCAATTTGGACTTTGAATACTCTTTCAATCACCTCCTTGACGGCCAGCCTTTCTTCCGCGTTCCGTACACGCTCCCCTAACAGCATGTATCCATTTGCAGCAAGCTGCTCCCGGTTTTCCGCATCTCTGAGTGCCCAACGGAACAAATCTCTCAAAGTGGCAAAACTGTCTTTTTGCTCAAAGAGGCGTTGCGATTGTCTTAGTCTAGAGAGTTCCTTGTATACTGCAACAATTCGCTTGCAGTCGGATGGCGCAACCTTCTGGCTTCGTCTTTCTAAGATTATGTGAAGCTCATCTTCAGGAATATCATCAAAATGTAGTTCAAGGAAGCGATTGCGAAATGCTCGAGAAAGTGTCTTTCTTCCTCCATATAGTCCGGGAGGGTTCTGAGTAGCAAAAAGCATGAAATTTTCATGGGGACGAACGATCTCTTGGGTTTCCGGAATCAGGAGTTCGCGATTGTCATCAAGCAGTCGATTCAATGCTTCAAGTACATCAGTTGGTGCTAGATTTAACTCATCAAGGACAATCCAGTGTCCTTGCCGAAGAGCTTGTACGAGTAGGCCTTCCTGAAATCGAAGCTGCCCATCAGACCCAGAAACATAGGTACCTAAATACTCCTGCAAATCTGTGTGCTCGTGATTGTTAATTCTTACAAATTGGTTGCCGCTAAATTTGGCAAGATATTCGATCATGCTTGTTTTTCCGGATGAAGTTGGACCTTGTACAAGAACAGGGAAGCGTCTCGTTGAAGTCGCTCGAACCAGATTTAGCATGTTTCGCTCTACAAAGGGAGTGATGATATAATGCGGCTGTTCTTGTATAGGCTGCTGTCCCTGAAGCATCCAGTATTGCCTGTCTTTCTTCTGATTCATAAACCTTGTATATTGCTTTCCGTCACCTGGATGTTTTGGTGTCTGTGTTAGAAGTGATCGAGAGTTGCCATGAGGGTCGAGCAAGTGGTGGTTTATCAGTGGTTCAAGCAACTTTTCTGATTCCCTGTCGAGAAGAGTTAGGAAACCCATGGCAAAGCCTTCGTACAAAGCTCTGCGTAGGCCATACGAGGGAGCAATCTCAGTCACATAAGTCAAAACTCGGGTGAGGGTTCTGAGACTGAAATGTGGCACCTGATTGGCACCATCTACAATCCGCTTGTCGTCCGCATACCGCTTGGTGTTGATATATAGACTTGCGACATCATCCGCTGCGCGTATCTCACTGCTGCTTGTTCCCTTAATGTATGCTCTGATGACGCCCAGAAGATCCTCCTTATCACGATCTGGACTCTCAACATATATCTCCGTGAATCTCGACCGTAAGCCTATTGGTAGGTCTCTCTTGCCGACATCCGTGGCAGGATTCATTGCACCAAATATGCGGAAGTTAGGGTGCGCCTGTACTCTTTCAATATCTCCAGTTTCGGAGAGTAAAATTGACGGAGTACTACCAGTACCACTATGCAGTAAGTCTGCGATACTTTCTAGGGTATCCGGAGAGGCAAGATTGATTTCATCGAGTAGAACCCAGTCCCCATTTCTCGCCGCTTTGACGATGTTACCCTCGACAAAGGTGAACGCAAATCCCTTTGATCCTCCTGTAAGTTGAATCTCAAGCTGGCCTAGGCTTTGGGAGAACTTGGTCCATCGAGGCTTTAGTGACAGCAGTGACTCAAGTTTAGATACAACCTTCCTACGTTTCGCAGGTTGCTCATCACTATTTGCGTTTTCTTTTTTGGCTATTTCTGCAAGTACAACCTCAAACATCTTGGGGCCTTGACGCCAAAACTTAGCTGCTTTGTCCCATCGGGCTTCTCTAACACATCTGTCAAGTTGTGCTAGCCATTTTTGATTATCTGGGCTCTTTCTAGAGATTCCTGTGGCTGTGAAGAGATCTTCAAATTCCTCTTTTAATGGTATCGCAAGGGTTCGGATATTGACGGGCTTGAAACCTCCAAGGAGATCACCAACCTCACTTTGCTGAGACAAATTGACAGCTGTCAGGTTGAATCCCAGTAAATCAGCAAGCTGTTGAACAACCGTTGTTTTACCAATACCGGTTTCTCCAACAAGCAGGACTGGCTCAGCCATGCTGACCGCAACTCCGACTTGCTCCAGTAAGCGCTTTGCATGATTGGTATTTGCAAATGGTCTAGCCTTTTTAACGGCTTTTGTAACTCTTCCTGGATTTCGCTTAAGTTTCGCCCTCCCAATTGTAAGTTCTTTATCCCCATGTTGATAACGTGGAGTATGGGCAGTGAGGAAATGTTCAACGGTTTGTAAGGGTATGTTCCATTCCTCAGCGATACATGAAATCACCAATCTGCGCGCGTCTTCAGATTGTAGACTTCCAGCAAAGCAATCAGCTGCTTCCTGGAACATCTGGTAGAGTGTTGCATCGCTCACAGCTTCTTTTCCGGTCTTAGAGCCTGAAGAGCGAAGTACATTGTCTAATCTTCGGCACCATTTCAACAAGTCTCGAGGGCTCATAGGGCGTCCCAAAGAAGACCTGCTCTTAGACGCGAATGACGGCTTGTGTGAGAGTGTATAGAGACGGTTGTAAACACTTATTATCTGGGGAAGAAATTCTTGTAGTATCGGGTACGTTCCGACGATAATGGCGCGGAATTCATCCTGAGTAGGTACCTGAATAGGTACGCGTTGCCAGAGGCGCGCACCAAGCATATGTAAAGCAGGTGGGTTCTCATGACCTGTGACACTCAACGAAGTTCGAATGCTGGCAAAAAGTTTGAAGCCCGAGCCTGCTTTGACCGTCTCTCCCCGGCTCGGAATCAGAAGTTCCCCCCTCTCTATCAATGGCAGGATTACACTGATAACTTCATTTGGTGCTCGGTCTAGGTCCTCGATAAATACCCAGCGACCTTCTCTAATAGCAGTAGTGAGAACACCTGCTCTCCAAGTGAAAGATCCCGGAGTTGCGCCTGTCGTGTACATACCAATGAGCATTTTGGCATCTGTCTGTTCATTCAGGTGAAGTGTGACCATACTTCTATCAACACCAAGCTCCCGAGCAAAATCGTTGACAACAGATGTTTTACCAGCTCCAGCTAATCCATGTAGTAAAATTGGCGAGGAAGTAAGCAGAGCTTTTGAGAGAGACCTCATATTTTGTGATGTTGTCGGTGTGGGAACTAGGCTAGAATGTCTCATCGGTGGGCCATTTGGTCGAGGAAGCAAAATATCTGAATGTTGAACTACTAAATTTGACAACCCTTCTAGATTCAAATCGTTGGCAGCTTTGGTTGCCTCGAAAGACTTCCCAAGACTTTGAGTGTTCTTTAATCTGTTATTTTCCAAAAGAGAGAGGAATCCATAATCTGCCAGTTCCCCGTCAAAATCTCCCATTACCGATTCCTGGCTTCCGACGTGTTTGTCAAGCATCTGCTCTAGTTTGAAATCCGCTGCCGATTGAAGCCCGCTGAAAATCCTAACTGCGAGATATCGCACAGCCCTATCCTCGTGTTGGAATAAAGACTGTATTGTAACTCCCGAAATGGACCGGGAATATATGCGCTTATCAAAGCTAAAGAGTCTGAGAGTTGCCAGAAGAATCCTCTGTAATTGCACCGTCGGGAGCTGCGCGAGAGCACCGTGGTTCTCTTTCGAAATACATTCTATCACTGGTGAAGCAGGAGAGTCCGGTCCTGTAGAAGGTCCTTGAAGATAGTTTTCGAGGAACGGTCCGAGGTGAGGCGCAAGAGGCAGTATTCTTGCAAATGCCTCAATTATTATGTTTTTCTGATTTCCACCTATACATTTCCACCTCGCACAAGTGTCTGCGAAAACCAAATCATAACGAGCAAAGAGCTTGGACGTTAGGGCAGGTTCGAGTGCCGCAAGGCTCAGTGCTTCAAGAAACTGTGGCGAGGATTGAAGTTGTATAATTTCGAGTATTTCCTGGGGCACGTCCTCCAGATAACTCGAATCCTGGAGGTCAGCATTTTCCCCGTTTACTTGTGCATCCAGCTCCATCATTGTGTTTGCTGGGCATAAAGTTGATTTAAAAATTGTAGCTTCTGGTACAAAAAAAAAGTTTATTGGCATCGAACAATTTTGGACGCTGTGACCAGCTTGTGGCCCGTGCTTCGTAGCGCCAAATTTGTGTGAAGCATCAAAATACCTTCAACAACACCAACTGCAAGCCGATTAATTCGTATCATCTCCTCTTTCCGACTCATAGCCATGTCCTTTACCTGCCAGAATGCAGCACGAAGCTGCGTGCGTTCTCTGCGCTCCTCATCATCGATACGAAGCTCGTCAATCATACAGCGGAATCCTGCGAGACGATGGGCATCAACAGAAGTGAACCCAAAGGTGTCAGGAATTGTCGATCAAATCAGTCAATTGACTCTGTTAGAGACTGCTGACTTGGTTGCCAGCTTAAAGGTATGATACCAACCTACTTGTGGGGTTTACAGTGGCGTTAGGATACATACAAGCAGAATATTGATTAGTTCATATAGTCACGATTGAATATCCCTGATATGCCAATGGGAGGGTTTGCTGCTGGACCGGCAGCACCAGCAGCTGCACCAGTGGAGGAAGAGGAGGCGGTACCAGCACAGCAAGAAAAGACGCTCTTCAACTTGAAGCTCGAGTCGTTTGAAGCAGGGGCAAAACCTAAGATCATCAAGGAGATTAAGAGCATGTTGGGCTTAAGTTTGGTTGACAGCAAGAAATTCGTCGAGAGTGCGCCAAAAATGATGAAGGAGGGAGTACCAAAGGATGAAGCAGAGAAGATCATTGCCGCACTGAAAGAGCTAGGTGGAAAGGTCTCGATGGAATAAGTTAATGGTGTGTCGAGCGGGAGAACTGTACGGATATCAGAGCATCATGATGTGTATCAATACTAGAACGTGTATAAAAGGGTACCTCTCGTTACGGTCTTGATTACTTGATTTCAATGCTCCACGTCCAAACATCCATGAGCGAAGCTCGAAACCCTTAGGCCTCCCTCGACATTTTTCATTGCCAGAAATATTGGCAAAGTTGCCGTAACTCAGACGGAAGTTTATTTCTCTTATATATTCAGTGTACTATCAATCAGCCATGGGAGAGAGAGAGTCAGCTTATACAGACAATTCTTGTGACTTTGGCGGCTGCATATTTCATAGCCTAGGGAGTCTTTATGAATGTTAATACCACAACTGTATATAGCTTCAACATGCCTTTTCTCAATTAATACTTCCCGCATTAACAATGTGTTTTGTATGCTTGGAACAGTTACTTTTCCAAAGCTCTAGTATCATAGCAATCCGACGAGTTGGCAGCCTCCACAACCCACCAAGCATCTAATTCATAGAGCTAGACAGGGAAGTTCCATTCATCATCCTGACAATCATATAGTGATCGAGAATCTCCAGCGAGTAAAGTACGACTTGAGATCAACTACCAACCTGCAGCCCATAGATCCAGTGCGAATTCTTCCCTGGCCACCAGGCCACACATCCTGGCCGCATCACGAGACCAGAATTGAAGCCATCAGGAAAGACCACATTGCGAACTTTGCTTTTTAGACATGCGACAAAACCGCTGAGAAAGTAGTGGCTGACCCAATCAACGTTACAAACCATCGCGATGATGCAGGATGCACATCTTGGCGCTGCACGGCTGATCACACTCTGAAGTGGTTGGAATTTTATGGTAACACTCAAAACGCAGCTTCAATGCCACCGGCGGAGAATGTAATGGTTTCCGGAATTGTTGGAACATCACTCCTCCCCCATAAAGTTGCTCTAGAGGCATGTATTTGATTCTTATTGACCATTTACGAACAATTGTCACTATGTACAGCCTCAGATGTTAAAAACAAGTACTCGACATTTAGCACTTCGCCCTGTCTGTAACTTGGTATCTATATTGCCCCAGTCATAAAGAATAAAGAATGCCAAATATAGAAGAAATTCGGAGGGCTTCCAAAAGTTCAATAGGTATGCAAAGTAATTTGAATGCGATTTTGTGGTATCTCCCATGCCCCAATTTACAAATGAACTGTATAATGCATCCCCTACCAGACCTATCCTAGGTACACCAAACGCCGTCTAAGATAAGATGCAATTAATTCTGACTGTTGTATTGTTCAGTCCTATTGAATGATCGAGTTAGCCTTTTCCTATGCTACAGGATAATGAAGATCCAATTAAGGGCTGCTTACCATTCTCTCGCAGCTTCAGCCTTTTCAGCCTCCTCTTCCTCATACAAAAGATAGTCATCATCTCCAAGATCACTCGTTTCGTCCCACAACTTCTGAAATTCCTTCTCCTCACCCCCCGCTGGTATAGCCCAAATATGTTCTCTTAGCCGTTTGTGTCTTTCTCGATCCTCTTCAATCCGCTGCTCAATCTGCTTCTTATCCAGCTTGGCTACCGTCCGACCACCTGTAGAACGAGCTCTACCAATATCCGTCATCTCAGTATCATTTTGAGAAGGTGAAGAGACGTCGGGTTGGATATCACGCTCCTTCAGACAGTCCTCAATTTCGGTAACGGTGAGCTCGAGCAGAAATTTTCTAGCTTGAAGGCCTTTTAGGACCTTGCGTACAACCTTGATGTTTGCTGCGCCGGAACCATCCTCAGGAGCTACCGCGTCAATGATCTGGAATATATCGCGTTGCATCATGCGGACGTAGCTTTCGTGACCTTCGCGTTGTGCCATGTCGCAGAGGTGCTCTATGAAGTACATGATATTTGCTCTAACATTCATGCCATTCTTTTCACTGGTCAGCTATGCTCACAACCTCATATATAGCTGTCAGCTGTAAGTACTTACCCGCTCGAGTTGTTCAATAATACAACTGTGCAAATCCTCATCCATATCCTTATACCGCAACGCATATTGCGCGGTTTTGTTGGCGCTCGTAACAGAAGCATTGAGAGTCTGGAGAAGCTGTGTGAAGCGTAGTCGAACCTCGAAGGGATCCATGTTCTTGTTGATCTTTTTAGCCTTGTCTAAGGAGACCTTTGTTTGGGTTGTTGCGTGGTCGTTGATCAGGCTCCCATCGCTGTTGTAATCAGCAAAGATGAGGGAGTCGGGAAGTTCCCAGGTAGTACTCGGCTCTTCATCATTGAAGATGGAATTCTGGTTGTGATCCACACTCATCGTGCTCTCGGGAGGCCTAACTTGTTTAGAAGGTGGGGGACAGGGGTTTCGGCTCGAAGTCTTTCAATGTGATGGTGGGGGCTATTGAGATTTGTTGTGTCCAAACATAAACACAACTCTGCACTGTTTAGAGTTGTTTGTTGATTTCAACATGGCAGACAATGGAGCAAAGAAGGGGGAAATGACACTGACGGTTCTAGGATGTGGTACGTAGCTTGCCCAAATTTCTTCTTCACACGACCAGATGGGTAGTTGCCATCAACATACCTTAGAAGGAACGCTTCAATTCACTGATCTGGATCTCATGTGTTCATCTACTACTTGTTGAAACATTCAACACCCATTCATCTACAGTTTGAGCACATTTTGGACTGTGGTGTTCTAAACAAACTTCGCTCTCTTGTACTAAGCACGTTTCGCTACATTTGTGAAAGCTGCATAACAAGATGCTATAAAGGATTATTTACTAATCTATAAAACAATAGGTACCATGGGCATAGCCATCCTCTCGGGTATACTCTCCTCTATCTACGAACCTCAAGCAACCAAACCTCTCTTCCCAGTCTCAGGAACTTCGACTCCAGCGGATGCGCCGTTGCGGTTACCCTCTCGATTTATAGCTTGTGTTCGGCGTCCAGAATCAGCGAAGAAGGTCAAGAACGCACTTGCAGAGCATTTAGATGTTTTACGAATTGTGCAAAACGAAAATGTCAAGGCGTGTGCAGAGGCAGACGTGATCCTGCTTGGATGCAAGCCATATATGGTCAACGACATATTAAAGGCTGAAGGGATGAGAGCGGCACTCAAAGGCAAACTTCTCATCAGCATCTGCGCGGGTGTTCCAGTGGCTCAAATGGAAACGGCATTATACAATCATGGGAATGAGGCAGATACATGCTTGTTAGTAAGAGCCATGCCCAATACCGCCTCTGGAATTCGAGAAAGCATGACTGTTATTGCCATTTCCGAACCACCTTTGGATATCGAGGTGTCAAATCTAATTACATGGATCTTCAAACGGATCGGAGATGTAGTATACCTCCCAGCTAGTAACATGGATGCTTCTACAGCTTTGTGCGGTAGCGGACCTGCATTCTTTGCACTGATGCTTGAAGCTACTATTGATGGTGCCGTGGCAATGGACTTCCCAGAGCTGAAGCCCAGAGAATGGCAGCTCAAACAATGCGAGGGGCAGCAGGTATGGTTCTGGCTGGAGAGCATCCGGCACTGTTGAGAGATAAAGTTACCACTCCAGGCGGCTGTACGATTGGAGGACTACTCGTGTTGGAAGAAGGAAGAGTTCGAGGAACTGTGGCGAGAGCCGTTCGAGAGGCTACCGTCGTTGCCAGCCAGCTTGGAAAAGGTGTTCAAGGTGTCAACGGGACTAGATTCTAGATGTAGAAAGTTTAGTAGAATTGGCGACTGCCTGAAGCCATATTAAAATTAGAAAGCTGTCCTGAAGTCTGAGCGTCTGGTGGAGCTTCTCCAATTTTGCGTACACATTGCGTCGTTGTGAGTAGCAGCACGACAAATGCGATATAACAGTGTGGTAAATCAACAACCCATGACAACAGGCCCAATGATTTCTATGCCGTCTCTTGCACGTTACTTTTTCTGCTCTGATCCGGATGGCAGCTAGTGTCTGGTGATGTAACTTTCGGACACGGTCGAAAGCCGAATCTTGCACCAACCACTTTCACTGATCAAAGATTGCGATACCACGAGTGCAAGCATCGTGGACAATCAAGTAGACAATATATTTTCGCGCATTAGTTGACCCATCCCACCGCAACTACTGTATATAAACGCAAGGCAGTGTCAGCACCATAAACCACGACCGACGAGGTTAGCTCTCCTAGCCCCTCCTCTCCCCCTCCAGTCCCGCCTCCCAACCCCACATCGACGCATCCCGCATCCTTCACTTCATCCTCAGCTCTCATCCCAACCACTCCATCCTTATCCGTATCCTCTTCCTCTCCTCCTCCTTGCCGCCTCTTGCTCTTGAATAACCTCATGTATTCAATTGGCAATTGTTGGGCCCCATAGCATCTAGCCACTACTCCAGAGCCGCACCTGCTCTTCTATCCACTCTCACTATCAGCTCATCACATTGAGGGGTACTGCAGAGCCGTCTCTTCACCCTGCGCCAATCCGAATCATACCTCAGCTCCCTTCTTTCCCAGCCAAACCACGAGCGATTCGAAACATTCCAGAATCTTGCAGAGTGCCAAAGCTCAAGGACTGTCGTGCCACCATTGACTCTAGGGAGCTTGCATGTGTACTGTTAGAACTGCACGATAGGTAGCCAGTGTGTGTTCTGCAATTCAAGGAGCCCGATAATTGCAGAACTCCAGCGCTTTTCCACCACTGTTCTGCAACGAAATACCTAGAAGCACTCGGCTTTGTCACTTTGTGGCTGCAATACAATTGATCTCGACACTTCAGATGCTCACTTCACCACCTAGAGTAGAACATTCAGAAACACCGATCAATTCAAACTAGAATTCAATTTAGAGGAGCAGATAGCTTACAAGCCTCAACATCTTAGTTTCGCAATCAAAATTAGACTTTTGTCTTTGTCGCGCTCCCAGACCTCTCATAACAAGACATCGATTTCACGCTCTTTCCCAGTCGCGCACGTCTGGAGAACGATCGCTGTCGAAATCCACATATGAAGCAATCACTAGGATTCCTGAAGAAGAAGCGGACGAAAGACTCGTCCGCGAAAGATTCCGAGAGCTCCATCCAGCCTACCAGTCCAATAACACCTACATCATCCAGAGATTTCCACAATTCCATTACCAGTATCTCAACAAACTCTACCTACAATCAACCAGACACCGGTAGTCCTGCTGTTGCGGAGGAGCAGCAACCAATGACACAAGCAGTCAACCACGAGCAGCAATCCCATGCAGCATCTCCACAAAATACTACCACTGCTCCAGTTCCAGCAGAGCAGCAGAATCTCCCCAGCATAAGCAACCTTATCCACCCCCCGCAGCATGACGGTGCGAATCAATCGCATCCAAATCAAATGGCGTCAAATACAGCATCTTCCACGGCTTCAAACGCTGGGACAAGCCTACCAGTAACCCATATGCCAGCACAAGAACAACCGGTGGTCAGGCAAACGAAGGGGAAATACTCTTTGGTAGACTTCGAACTCCTGCGGACACTGGGAACCGGTAGTTTTGGGCGCGTACACTTGGTTCAATCAAAACACAATCAGCGTTTCTATGCTGTTAAAGTACTGAAGAAGGCACAAGTAGTGAAGATGAAGCAAGTGGAACACACTAACGACGAGCGGAAGATGTTACAGGAAGTCAAACATCCTTTCCTAATTACGTTATGGGGCACGTTCCAGGATTCCAAGAATTTATATATGGTGATGGACTTCGTAGAAGGTGGTGAATTATTCTCCTTACTGAGAAAGTCACAAGTGAGTTTCTCAAATCAGACACTCAGCATAATTCAGCTGACGTGTTTTCCAGAGGTTTCCAAATCCCGTAGCCAAATTCTACGCGGCGGAGGTGACTCTAGCGCTTGAGTATTTGCACTCGAAGCAAATAATCTATCGTGATCTAAAGCCCGAGAACCTACTTCTTGATCGTCACGGACATCTCAAGATCACAGATTTCGGCTTTGCCAAAAAGGTTCCAGATATTACTTGGACACTCTGCGGAACTCCTGATTATCTGGCGCCGGAGGTGGTCTCGAGTAAAGGATACAATAAATCTGTTGACTGGTAAGTTCCTAAGTAGTGACAGCTCATGCAGCGACTGACATAATGGAGGTGGTCTTTAGGTATATTGATATTTGAAATGCTGTGCGGCTTCACTCCTTTTTGGGACGGCGGGTCTCCGATGAAGATCTATGAAAATATTCTCAAGGGAAAAGTCAAATATCCCCCTTACATACATCCAGATGCCCAAGATTTGCTACAGCGATTAATCACTGCCGATCTGACAAAGCGCCTTGGAAACCTGCATGGAGGATCCGAGGATGTCAAAAATCACCTGTGGTTCGCTGAAGTCACATGGGAAAGACTAGCCAAGAAAGACATCGATGCTCCATATGTTCCACCCGTCAAGGCTGGAGTGGGTGATGCCAGTCAATTTGATAAATATCCCGAGGAGACCGAACAGTATGGTGTCCAAGGGCATGATGAGTAAGTTATATTTGATCCATCAAAGAACCATTCTAAATCTAATGTGTAATAGGCATGTTAAATTGTTCCGTGATTTCTAAATTCAACAAGGCGCACAATGCGGCTTGCAGCGCCATCAGCAGGCCAATGTGGTATAGCAAGCTGGTTTCCATCCTACCAATCAATAGTGCTCTAGGCATATGTACTGTGCAGATATTATGACGAGCCAACGTTTCGTATGAAAGGATATAGCAGGAATGACAAAAAAAAAAGGTCGACGCTTTGAACGGTGTGTCGTCTCTGATGACTTGGAGGAGTCTGGCATTGTGTATGGTCTTATACAAGTTTGGTTTTAGGCGAAGAAATGGTTCCAATAAGTTCAGGGATTTGGTATATGTTACCCATGGACGGTGCTTAGGATAGTTTATCCTCACAGGGAATTCCGGTGATTGGTCGTTGCTTGCTGTCTATCAATCAAATCACCTTAACTCCGTCAGATTGTGACTTGAAGTGAAGGTTTCACGTGAGCTCCCCAGTGTTCATTTCGTCCAATTGAATATCATTGAATCAGTCCAAAGTCTTTCACATCTAAGAAGCCTTCTCTCTAGCTGCTGCTTACCAATTGTCCGGCTTACATTGATAGATCAGGTTGCAATTTATGAATTGTTCATCGCAGCTGAACCACGAATTCAGTGCTACATAAATTCGATCATGTATCTCCTGCTTCAAGCATTTAAAGACTTGCTCAAACTTTTAGGAAGCATGTGTAAACCCATATAAGTCAGTTTGAAATTCCACTTAAGAAGCGCTATGGCAGAGTGAGTTATATGATATGGGGTGTAATTCTGATAAGTAGCATATATCAAGTGATATGGCTGTAAGTCACGGAAATAGCAAACATGCGTAAGGGTTATCTTAGATGAATTTTGTCGAGGAAGACAATGTCACGTTTTATTGGTCATGTTATGCTTGCACATTGCTTCATTTAGATCCCCAGCCCATTTACTACAACATACATCCAACACAGCCTATATGACTCCTTTGACCCGTGTCTTCTCTCTTCTCCTGAATAAATCGACGTTACCAAATTCTACAAAATACAATCTTCAGAAATACACAATCACTGCAAATAATCCTAAAGCCGCTGCTACTACGATAACACCTATCTTCCGCCCAACTGCAACACTGGCATGAAGATTAGTGATTGCAACATGCGTTTCACCGTTTTTGGTCCGTTGTGGTGGTTCTTCTCGTCACGTCGGTAGGTGAGAAGGAAAGGGAAATCAATATTTGGATAGTTGCTGAAGGAGGCTGGGTCAGATGAGTGTGATAAAATGATGAAAAGTCCTGTTATTGACTTTGAAGGCAGTAAGTCTGGTGGTAGTGTAGTGCCGAGGGAAGAGGAGGGAGATTTGGCACTCGTGAAGGTGAGATATTAATCGGGACGACAAATGCGAAGTTAGAGCCAGTATGGGACTCTACCTACAGAAAAGATATAAGCGATGTTAGTTAAAGAATATTGGGGATAAGGGTTTCTTACATATGGATTATAGCTAGTGCCAACACAAGAGTGTTATTGAAGTACATATTGGTAACATATCTTTAGCAAAGCCTATCATCGCCACCACTTGGATTGTTTATATGATTCCAGTGGACTGAGATTTGAAGTGGGATGTATCTAATCCCTGCTGCTTGAGAAGGCAAACGCCGTATTTTGAAGTCGTCGTCAATAATATGCATCTTGCTTTGGGTACCCAAGAACAGCCAATATCATATTGGTCTGTGAAAAATGAGGAAGTACAGTATTCTTGCCAAAGACGCTAAAGCGAATAAACGACATCATACGTTGGAGTATGGCTTGATTCCCTTGTTGATCTCGGATACAATCTCACTTGCCTCATCGGCACTTTTGGCTTCGAAATCATACCTTTTATTAGTTTCGGTAGCTTTGTACACAACAAGCTGTACTCAATTAGCATCCGGTGTCTTGTCGAGAGGACAATAGAATATACAAACCTTGAAAGTGGTTAGATGCCGTCTCATGACCTTACACCCAACAACGTTGCTAAAATGTACAGTTGTTGTTTTGCCTTGCCCTTCGAACATCGTCTTACCAGTAGAAGACGGCATGATATGCAAGTATTCTCCGTCAATAGCAATCACTCTTTCATTCATGCCCACAAATCTCATCGGCTGCTTGCGCCAGACTGTGTATTTGCGATAAATTGTGCTGTCGAGTACATCTTGTTTGCCAGCCTCCTGTGCAAGAGGATGTATCCCCCCTATCATTGCGCCTTTTCTTGCTTTTCGCATATCGCCGGGCCTCTCGGAGATCATTGGTAGCTTAGGAGAAGCACTACTTGGAGAGCCTGACATTGTCAGAGGCCCATCGGTTGCAAAACGCCGTCGGAAGAGATCCAATTCTGTTCGGTTACCAATGTAATCTACAGTCCTATCTAACAATACTACAGTTCCAGATCCGGTCAGTTTCAGAACGTGATTGGCTTTGTCTAGCTGTCTCTTTTTACAGACGATATCAAGGACTTCGGCCAGGTAAGTGTCAGTAGTGACATCTAAGGTGATCATCTGACCTGGCGCTGCGTCGGCTGAATGAATGTGCACTTTCAGGAGCTTCTTAACTCCAGTTCTAGTCGGCGTCTGAGTAGTAGCCGATCCAACAGCAGGAGAATCCGCAAGTGCAGAATTTCCTCGCAAAGCACTCATAGTTGTAAGAAGGGGATTCAAGCGAGGTTGCGTTCCTGGATTTTCAGACAAAGTATTTTTCGAGGCGAATGACATTGGAAACTCATCTCCGCCAGCAGCAGGTGTTGCAGCGGACTCTTGTTTGAACTGGGGAGTTACAGCTTGATTCTGTTTGAATTGTTCATCGGTGGCTTCGACCAATGCGAATTCATCGTAAGGCTTTGCGTTGGACCTAGATCTCTGTGCGCGGTTATTGACCGTTGTGAATGACACTACAGGCTTACTGCGCTCAAGAGCTGGGAAATCGTAATCGACCTCCTCATCTTCAACTAAGCGCAAAGTCCAGCGGTTGACATTCAATTTCTCGGGTGGAATCACAGGTTCCATCTTCTCCTCAAAATACCGCCAAAGACTCAGACCGATAAGGTCAGCCACAGTGACTTGACGATCAGCAGATCCCGTTTCATGAACACTTCTTCGTATTAGAACTTCGATTAATTTTGTACTGGAGGTAGCGAAGGGTGCCAAAATACGCAACGACAATGGATTAGGATCACCTTGTCCTGATAAAGAGGCAAATGTTTCAAACGGCATTGCAGCATTCGTCCGCTTCGCTTTAATAGCAGCTGATAATAGACTTTTGGGTTGGACCATACTGATAGGTCGTGGAGGAGGCAGAGCTTGCAAAACTGCCGGTGCGGGCTTTGACTTTATCGTAGGAGTTCTTGTTAATTGTTTAGGCACAGTGCCCACCACCTGGGTTGTTGGAGAGCCGTTCATCGGCCCGTCTGTGCTGTCTAGAAGTGAGAGAGAGTTAAGACTACCCGCAAAAGACGACGTGTCCGAAGCGTCCGAGTCATCCTCCTCTTCCTCCTCGAGCAGATCACTTTGTTGCCTCGATATAGCCACCTTAGGATCCGAAGTATTTGATATTTGTTTCTGGAGTACTCTGCTCGCCTTAGATGCACTTTTAGCAGAAGAAGATTCCTTTTGTCTTTGAAATGCCGATGCATCAAACTCATTCTCTGATGACATCTCGCTGCTGGTGACAGTATCTCTTCTGGCCCGTTCTTTCACGGCCTCAAGTGCTGATTGAGAGCCTCTCCGTGCTCCTGGTGCTGTTGGTCGGGCAGATGAGGTTACAGTTGAGGATTGTCGAAGATTAGAGCCACGAAGTGGAGAGGATCCAGAACGATTTCTGATAGGCATCTTTGAGAATTTGATCTGCTGGGCAGCTCGTTGGTCCCCTTCATCTTCACTGTCATCACTCAGATCACTACTATCTTCCTCCTCTTGTTGTTCTCTTCTCCGCCGTCTCTTCGTAGCAATCCCAGGACCTACAGTATCCCCTGCTCCACCACCAGTGACCATCCCTCCCTCGTCAGCTTCCTCCTCATTTTGCAGACCAGCTGATCGTGGGGGTGCTTGGAAGTATTCGGAGGCTATTGCAGTAGGTATTGGAGGGGAATGTGTCCGCTTTATGTTTGCGGGATTTGCTCGCCAGGCAGCTGCTTTGAAGCCAGCAGTATTCAAGAAGGTATCATTGATCGTAATCAGCCGTTCGCCTACACCATCAGGGATATTGTTCAAATAATTCGTACGCAGTTGGTATGAGACCAAACTACTGAAAGTCAGTATGTAGTATTCTCTAGCTGAAATTGTACGTACTCTTCCGCTTGTATCACAGACATTGCAAGAGATCTGTTTGCCTTAGATGGCTAAAGCTACATATAATCATGCATTAGTTTATAGAAATGCCATATAATTGAAGAATAGCTTGGTGTTGTGTCAAACGATGTTCCGAGACTCTGGCCAGTCCTTTAGGTTCAGCCTCGTGGTGATCAGTTCACAAGTGGTTCGGCTTGGCATCAGCCTTCTTCCCAGATCAGTAACTTTCCAGCACCTCTTTCCTACAATAAGGACATCACACTCGACCCAAACACAAACTGCTATCACCGAAGACCTTATACTTCCTGTCTAACACAAAATTGTCTTACGATGGGTCTCGTTGATTATTCGGACTCGGATGAGTCGGACGTGGAGCCAATCACCGCTACGAAACCTACATCAACCACTTCAGGTATGTTACTCTCCCCGAATCTCGAAGCTTGCTGTGGCAGTACTGACTTCAATTCCTTCAGGTAAACAGGCATTTCAAAAAGTTGTTGACAGATCTAATCCTGGGAAGATAAAGGTCTCACTGCCCGCCTTGACGAAAGACACTGGAAATGAACCTTCTGCGAAACGTATTAAGACAGGTGGGGGTGGCCTCGCCGGATTCAATTCTTTCCTACCTGCACCAAAGCGCACAGGAGTCGCTGCAAACTCTTCAGTAGGAGGAGGGGCGAAAAAGGGACTTGGGTCGCGTGTTAATTTGAAGACTGGAGCCGGGCCCGGGTTTAGTAGAGAAATAGAGCCTACGAGAGAGGCCTATAATGAAGATACCGACCTACCTGGATCACATGGCGAGTCTGGATTAGATTCTGCGGATCGAAAACCTGCGGATGATGAGCAGCAGAAACCGGCGGAGGTGAAATTCGTTGGCAAGGCTACAATGTTTAGACCTTTATCAGTCTCTCGGAAGCCAGTAAAGAAGAAGAAGAAGATAGCACCTGTTGAATCTTCAGTTGCTACTAACACTCCGCCAACTCCTCAAATTACTGATAAGCCTCTTGCACGTCCAAAGATCTCAATGTTCTCTTTTGCACCAGAGACGTCAGCGCCAGTAATCCCGACTACTACCGGAGAATATAAACCTATGATGCTACCATCGCAGCCCGAGGAGGATGAAACGAACGAGAATGATGATTTTGATGCTACCTACGAAGATTATGCTCAAAATACTTCCCAGATGGCTCCACCAGCTGCACCAACTCCACCTGTAGCACAATCGCTCAATGATATAGCTGGCGATTTAAACCTTTCGGCAGCCGAACGACGACAATTATTTGGTCGTGGGAAGGGTACACAGTCGGCCACGAAAATCATCAATTTTAACACAGATCAAGAATACTTGGCCAATGAGGTAATTCGAGCTTCTGGTGAGACGGTGACACATAATCCTGTCAGAGCGATCGCACCAGGCAAGCACAGCTTGAAGCAATTGGTCAATGCGGCACAAACACAAAAAGATGCTCTAGAAGAGAGCTTTGCGAGGGGAAAGAGTAATAGAAACGAAGCTGCTAGTAGATATGGATGGTGATTGTTATATAATGAAGGAAATGCAATATACCATTGCTAATAAATGTAAGTTTTGGTGAAGGGTTCATAGTAATTTATACCCCAAAATACCTCGTATTCGTTAAAATTGCATCTCAAACACAAAGAAAACTTCGCAGTGCAGGTCTGAATTGATACTGTCCAACACGCTCATACCGCCAGATATATATCGATTAAGGATACTCACAGAAAAGCTAAGCAATATCCTAAAAGTTGAGACGCTTAGGATTCAGATACTGGTCGCTTTATAAAGTAAACCACAGGGTTATACATAACCGTAAACCCTTTTCCCATTTTGGTGGATACTGTGAAGTCCGCGAGTTTTATATGAATTTCAAAAAACCACTAATCTGAAGATTTTCACCAACATGTCCGGCTGCCATCTGTGTAGCAAACTTGAAGATGCGTTTTCATTGTATATATGTATGTTTTGGGACCCTTCAGGTACTAAAAAACGTCAGTCTTAGTATCGAGACTATCATTATGATAAGAGCAAGATGTCGGGTCTATGCAAGAATTCTCAAGTATATACTTACAAATATAGAAGCATGAAATGGTCTCCTGAACCCACCTTCATTAGCCGAGCCCCTATCAGTGCGGATTAAGCGACGATACGCTGTATGAAATCACAGCTTGTTGAGCCTGTCCTACGCTGAGAACCCCAGAAAGCATTCTGAGGCGGTTCACGGTAACAAAGGCAAAGAAGGTGTGTATGATCAAGAAACGTCTTCTTTTTGTTGAACAATTTCTAAATTGTATAGGGCATTTCCATCTGATCGCAGCACTTGCTCTCAGACAACCCATTCGATCCAATCTATTTACAAGAATATCTTGGCCAGACTTAACAGGTCATCACTTCCACCCTCCTGCCCTCGTTCCACCCATCACCAACCATCAAACACAACCACTCCCCTCTGGTAACCGGCGTCAAATCCTCCCATCTTTCAACCTTCTTCCCGCTTAGCGGACTGCACTCTCTATCGACACCTCTGGCGCTCTCTCCAACAACCACCTTCTCCATCCTTCCAGCCCCTCGAACCGGCAAACTTGTGACCAATCGCGGCAATCTCGTTGAAGGAGCAACGGAGCCCGCAATCCCACCTTCTCGACGAGAGCCGCCATAGGCACGTCTATAAGATTCCTCGACATCATACATCGCAGCGCTGTGGACGGAGATGTCGTATGCTCTCAGCAACTCCTCTCGGGAGACAGGTCCCTGCTGCGCAAGGACACATCGTCTTAGTTGATCAACCGCGTCTCTCAGATGCTTCTTTGAAGATGTGCGTGCGTATGTCGCCAAGCAGGATTTGAAGACGTAAACGTGATCAGTTTCCACTAATGTGAGGCCCTCAGACTCGAAGACAACATCATTCTGGACGAGCGAGCGACGCACGAGGAGTGTGGTGAGTGCTGGGAGAGGTGTCGTCAAGGGGTATGCTGGGAGGAGATTGTGGTTGATGCTTGTGTATTTCTTGGCCGCGTGGGAAACAGCGTGGCGGAGGTGCTTCTCCGCTCTTGGAGTAAGAGTGTGTGCAGGCAAAAGAGAGATGTTGTGGCGCGAAGACTTTGAGGAAGATCCAGAGCTGGATCTGAATTCTCGTGGGGAGGAGGGAAGAGACGGCCACTTTGTGCGGGAGTGTGAAGAAGATGTGGATGAGGTCGAGGAGGATGACGAAGAGGATCGGCTGTAGGTACGAACTGGGGAGTCTTCGTCAAAGAGGGAGAGGACGGGAGATGCAGTGGGGTATGTGTAAGCTGGTGGTGATTGTGGGATTGGGGTATCGTTTCGTATGACGATTAGAGAGATGTGGAGAGCTTTCCGTGCGAGACGGCGGGAGATTGATTCCAGTGCTGAAGTAAGACTGCTGGGAAGTTGTTTGCCTTCGAGGAGTGAGAACCCTGCCTCTAAGGGAGAAGAGATTTGGAGCTTGGTGGATGGCATGATGACTGATTAGGACGAGATAATTAGGATAGTTAAGGGTGTTAATCTTTTATGGGTAGGGAATGAGTTGAATGTATTGGGATGAAGTGCTCTTGGACATTGCGACGGAATGATATGGGATATATACAAGAATGTTCCCCCATCATGAACAAGAATAGCATCCCCTATTGCTACCACGCATGCATTCTGTACGATAAACATAGAATACCCCACAATAGAAAGTGGTTACCACGCTGCATCCCCGCGGTTGCATATGCCTTCTCCCCGCTGGTCTATTTCAGGGTCCGCAAGATTCCCATTGGTGGGATGTTTGCATCATTGTTTCTATTCGCGTCACATACAGAAACCCGACGGTTGGGTTCGGCGGCAAGCTCATCACTGCATTGGCACCGGCTATATTCTATTCCTCAACCCCAACCAATAACAAGGGTATCATGAAGCTGACGGCTGTACAAGTATCAACCAGAGAGGGGGGTGCTTATTGAGATGTTCATTTTGAGTTATTGGCTCGTCGTGATTCGATGTTCAAACGAGCTGCCAATATTAAAATAGAGATTTGGAGTTAAGCGCGACAAAAAACACTGACGCCGATGGTGTACCACGAAAAAATAGTCTTGCAGCTCTTGCTGGCTAATCACTGCTTCGCAGTACAGTATGACGGAGGAAGCAAAAATATCTATTCAAAGCAAGAAAGTACAACACAAATATAGGTTTAAAGCCAGGCGGCTAGTTAATATATCATTCGTAATTCCATGTCTACCAACATGCATATCTTGACAGCTAGCATCATAACGCCGTTAAAAGAAGTGCAACCTGAACACCACGCTCTCCCAGATATTCATTCCTTCCTATGCATCTCCCAGAATCTAAAGAGATAAGAGCAAAGCAGCATATCCACCCGCAATGTAGTTTAACCCCATGAGCGAAGACACCGCATACGCCTGCTTCGTGCATTCTGCATTTTTGAATTGCTTTATCAGCCCTTCCATATTCCATTCGCTTCAAGCGCCGCGGAAGAGAGAAAAATGACTCAATCTCCAATTAATCACAAAGGTCGTAAAGTCGTACTGGTTCCGAGCTCATATATCGGTTTCCAGGTCATCGTTGCCGGTCGTGCCCAATTCTGCAATACTATCCATAGGCTCTGAGGATCCATAGTCTTCTGATCCTTCCCATTCTGATAATTTAGCACATTTTCCTCAAAACCTTATCACTAGGTTATGAACTTACCAGAATTGTCATCAGCCTCTTCAACTGTAAGTTTTCTCAATTGAGAAAGGGTTGCTGTAGTTATTAGCTCATATCTTTCGTCCAATCATGGTGAAGACTTACTCTGTCTCTTCTCCAAAAAAGCAATCTTCTCTTTACTTCCTTCATCAAAGTATTGTGGCGAAGCTTCGATGAAACGCTCTATATTTTCTAAAGTTGCCCTGACTGCTTGATTGCGACTTAAGACGTACACATGAGATAAATAGTCTAGACAAGCGTGTCCGAGTTTTTGTCTCACCACATTCGTCGGCAAGAAGTCTTGAAGGTCTGCATCTAGCGACTCTTGGTGACTGTGTTCCTGAAGTATGCTTGTAAGGTAGTTCTCGGTACCCTTCCTAACACCAACATCGTAATTACTCAGAAGTGCGGGGGCCCAGCGTGGAGCATGGAGAACAACCCATGTGAGAATCTGTTCCTTTGGAACGTCGTTACGGTTTGAACTCAGTTCAGCGATTTCTGTGAAAAATCTCAAAAAGAGGTGAGCGTCGGGATTCTCACTGTCTGCAGCATTTGCCACATGAGCGATCATGTTCACGATTCCGTTGGGATCCTCCGAGTGTTCACAATAAGTGATCGCTGCTCTGAGATGGGCATTGCACTGACCCCCAACATCAACGCCATCGCGAATTGCATTGAATATTGGCCCGTCCAGGTTTTCGGGACAATGCAGCAACATGATGAGGATGTTGCGTGATGCGGTATAGTTTTGAGGATGGAGTAGAAGCTTTTGCGTGAGTATGTTCGCATTGTTTCTGGTCCAGTGCTGAACTATCAGGGGCTTCTCCGAAAGCTTTAGTGGGATTGGTTGACCATCAAAGCGTTCAACATGGTCGTTCACAGCGGGGAGAGACAAGTCAACAACTTGGAGGAGTCGATCAAGGAGAGCTATTACTGCATCATATGAGACCGGTCGAGTAGCATTTGCACGCTTGGACACATTGTTCAGCATGCGTTGATACTGTGGCGCCATGGGTAAAAGGTTATCGGCAGTAACGACTTCCAAGCACCGACGAAGATACCCAGCTTCCAAGAGAATAGTTGATTCAAAATCCCCCATGTTTGCAATCGCCGAAAGAAGTCCAAAGTATTCTGGCCATGCACGAGTACTGGCGTGAAAGTGCTCCCACAATCTGTCCAGGGTTTCGACTACTGCCTGGAAAAAGTTATGCTGATTATCAATGCCATCCGAACTATCGTCATCTTCGCTATACCCAAATGAATCAGGTTGGTCGGCTTTGATTTTAGATAACGATTGTAAAATACAAGTTCCTATTTCACTACGAACCACCATATCCGGATTTTTGAGGAGGAGGACGCGAAGTACATCTGGTCTTTCACCAAACCACTCAAGGAAATCCCGGCTGCATTCTGCACACGTTTGACAAATATGATTTATAGTAACCATAAAGTTCTGAAAGTCTGGGAGGTCCTTGGTTCTCGTGATGACTTGATCCAGGAAATCTAGTGAAGAGTGAATTGCAAGTTTCTCCAGTTCGTGATCCTCTGAACACTGGCCCTTGTTGACCTGCTTTATATTGGCAAGCATTTTATTGACAAATGTCGCATGCGATGGGTCATACAAGCTGTATTTACGCATCAACAACTCATTTTCAGAAGCAAGGTGATTCGCCATTTGAGGATCGAGGGGTACGCGTATTGGGCTCATGGTTCCAGAGTCCATCAGGGCTTCTTTTTGAGCAACTAAAGTGGCCTTCCGCTGATAAAAGAGCATATAGGCGCTGTAGTTCTTCTCATATTGCATCCCACCTGTATCAACAGGGCCCCGAAGATCAATTCCGCCAAAGCAACTAGCTTCCATTTGAGCGTGATCCCAAGGGCTGACACAATCGTCATTGAACTCGGCCCAAGGATCAGATGCTTTGTTCGATGAGGGTCGCTCCCGGATATAGGAGTAATAATGTCCTGATTCTGCAGTACCTGCGTGGACTAAGACTCCAACAAGTTCAAACTCATCTTCGGGGGTATCCGGGACGTCCATGAGATGCTCTACCGTATACGGCCGCATATCAATCTTCTCGGGAAATGAGAAGTAGTCGTTGACTTTGCTTCGCTGGAGAGTTCGGAGGTTGAAGTCAAACCTCTTTAAGTGGAATATCAAACTATCCGGGATGTCCTTGAGACAGGCTCTCTTTACTGCATCGACATGGCGATCACAGGTAGAGCATTTGTATTTATTATCTCCTTCCATGATCTCGCCATCCACGTACGCTTGTAGACTCTCTTGGAGACAGTTTTTCCCTTTGATGTCGCACTGAATTGCCAAGAAAGGCTCAAGTCGCTCCGAAATATGTGGACATTCCTTTGACTTCACTTGCTGTACTAATTGACCACCATAAAATGTGCGAAATCTTTTCTTGTCTTCCGATGCAAGCATCTGGCTCTCCCAGCGATCGAAAAGAAGATTGTAGAACTCATCAACATCCATCTGGATACTGACGTCGATGTTTGTGTTCTCATACGTTCGAATGGAATTCGCGAGATCGGCTGGACTGACGAATCTTTCCAAGCTATTTTGCATATAACTAAACAGAGTTTTAGTGTGCTCAAGAAGCTTTTGAGAGCCTCTATCGACTAAACGAGCATTTAGCATAAACTCTCGAAATGGTATGTTCATGAAGAGCTGCGTAAATAGAGAATTGAGATAGCATGTATTGGATAAGTTCCGGAGGCCAACGTAGCCCGTTTGCGATCTGATTGCTTTATGTCTTTCGAACTGAAAGCCAAGTTCATAGAGATAAGGACCTGAATCAACTGTAAGATCGTATGGCAGCAGGTCATGTAGTCCTGTGAGGATACGCTGATACTCTATGCGGTCATCTTTGACCAGGTAGAAAATGGTTTCGGAAATTTTGTGGCGTGTGACTGAATCAAGCAATGGAATTACAGGCTCTGGGGAATCCTCTCCACTACCCAAGCCCGTTGTCATCTCAGGAAACAGATGCTTCTTGAACAACTTATAGCCGAGTTTCCTGCATGTCAGATGCTGTTGCGAGGCTTTGGCGAAAGATGCCGCGCAATTGCAAAGTGTGCTCAGACCTCGCGCCACCAAGTCAATGTTGTCTAGTCGACCAACTTCCTGAGAAGATGAATGTGAGACAAGTAGAGAGCCCCAAGATTTGAGAAGCTTGTCAAGCTCAAGAGCGTTTATTGAAACATCTGCTAGCTTCCTCAACAAGTTTTCGCTTAGATGAAATAGCTCGTCGCACTGTGTGGGGTATTGTTCAACAACACATATGATTGTACACAAAAGAGGCCAAAACGCTACAGCAAACTGTGTAGCCGAAACTCGAGCAAGACTCGAGCTATAAGCAGATTTGGTAATTATAGATTTCACGACGCTCTTCCGAATATGATGTCGGGGGTCTGCAAGCAAAAGATCCTGTAGGAGCAGATTGGTCCGCATGTGTTCTTGGAACTGTGACCAAAGCTCGATATTATGGCTTGATGCCTCTAAGATTGCGTCGAATGTTCGGCAGGTCAATTGAGCTGACTCAGGGGTGGAAGGAGTCATCGCAGCATATAGCAACTGAAGAAGACGACCTAGTAAGTCGCCACTCAGGTATGCAAGTGCTGCAGTGGGAACAGAGTGCTCCTTGAGTAGATGTGACAAGCAGTCAATTATGCTTTCACAAAGAATAGTGCTAGTCCCCATATTTGAGTTGTCCAATACCCCAACATCCAAAGTTGCTGAAACGACCAAGGAGATCGCTCTACTTAACATGTTGTCATTGACGCCTCCTTTTTGATATTCAGTGGCAATATGCTCTCGGATCGCATGTATAGCGTATAGTGATTTGTACGGTTTACCATGCGGGAATATCACAGTATGAGATACTGAGTCATCTTTGATATCCTGCAAGAGTTGACTGTATACCGGGAATTTAACAAGAAATTGCATAATCTCTTTAGCCACTGTCTCGTGCATACCAAGGTATCCCCATAAGTCAGCGACATGGTTCATGATCTCCATGTCGATACTCGTGCTGTTGGCTTCAGTTGAGCTATCGGGCTCTTCAAGGCGCTGAACTAGAACAAGCCCATTGATGTTAAGCTCCTTGAATGATTTACAAACCTCGATCTCTTCGAGGTCCACTTGTTTTCCCCCACAGTACACTTTATAGTTTTTGAACCCCGTTGCCTTCTGAAGACTAGCAAAGAGCGAGGCAGCACTATTGTCTTTGCCAAGAGTCAGTGTCTGTATATCGGTACTCTGATCGCCGTCAAAAGACTGATATCTGACGACAACAGGTTCCCCTTCAACGCCACTATGAGCATTGATTAGCGAAGACCTTAACTTTGGCGTAGCAAACTGCTTCTTTAGTTGATATGCTTGCAAAAATTCTCGGAGCACTGCCAAAGATCGAGCGAATATAGTCTCTTGCTCTTGGAACTCGCTCTCCGATGCAACGATGACCATACCCTCCTCATCTGTACCAGAATCGCTATCGTTGCTGAAGGATTTCAGTTTTCTAGCAGCTGCTGCTAATTGCCTCAAACATCGATCAACGAGGGCGGAGTGGATGGTACGTGCTTTCAGTCGCGGTAGAGATAAAATGAGCGCGCTATCGAGATAAGCTTCAACTAAGACACGAATCGCGGCCGCGTCGATAGTGTTGGAAGGTGCTGTTAAAATCATTCGCCAAAGTTGCTCAAGAGGTGGACAATCGAACGAGACTTCTTCTGTGGAGTTACTATGAGCTTCTTGTAACCAGGAAACAACAGCCTCCCTAACAAATTCGAGTGCGCCTGTAGTAAAGCAATCGGGTGGCAATACTGGGAAATGTACTCTGTAACATGTCACCAGGAATTGATTGTCGGGGGAGGATCTTTTAACAGCAGAGTTTAGCATTTGCCAAGATGTCTCGCGATCTGCTGCGCTGCCAGACTCCTGGCCGACTAGAAGATTCCAAAGCTGGACGCCTAACTCCTGGGTGATACTGTCTGGCTCATTTACAATAATGCTCAGCAATAGGAAGCGACGGGCTTGACTTGGAAAGCTCTTTCGCGATGATAAAGTTGTACCCTCGGCAACTGTGGACTCTAGTTGTTGGATCAACAATTTCGTCAATCCATGCTCAGATGCCAGCGAATGTATATCTGTAGGATATTGCGCCGTAAGAAGATGAATCACACACATACTTCCAGGAGCGGTTGGTTTCCGATCCGCCAAATCTCTGATGCAATCAAGATACATTGAATTACGTCCTTGAGCATCAGGACCATACTTGAGCAGATTTCGTAAAGCAACTGATGCGAAGTTCTGAACTTCTGGATATCCATTTGGAGACTCTGGTGTAATAATTGATGATTCTCGGATCAGTCGTACACATAGCTCATAAGGAGGGTGCTCGACTAGCTGTCCCATAAGGTTGGTAAAGTTTCGAGGTTGAATACTTTGAAGGTTGTTGAAGAGGGTATTGCAAACTTCTTGCATGGTACCGCTTACGAAACAGCTCACCGGGAGACTATTCAATCGATTGCAGAGCTTGAGATTGATTGGTCTATCGCACAAGTGTATGTTTTGACTGAATAATCGGTGGAGAGCCTCGACAAATCTGGGGTCTTGACTTGTGGTCATCGCCTGCCACATTGTCTGTGCTAAAGAGTCGGGATATTGTTTGGTTGCCATCAGAAACCCAACGATGTTGTGGCTTTCATTGATAATCTCAGGATGCGATCCCGTTCCGACTATATATTCAACCACTCTGCTTTCGGCCACAATAGTAGCAAAGTAGCTCAACACTGTGCTATTATCAGCACCATTGGGAATCTTGTAGTCGTTATAGAGTGTGAGAAGGTCACTACACATAGTAGAAGTCCCAGCAACTCTCAGTTGCATTTGCGTTGACATGATGAGTTTCTGCAATATTCCAAGTTTCCACTCTGCAGAAACAATCTTCGGGAATTGGCTGGGGAGAAATTGGGCAGAATGTCGTCTGACTTTTTCCACTGCTTCTCTTGTTGTTTCGTTGTCCACGACTAACGCATAACCAAACATCCAAAAGAGATTCGTTACTAAACCAATGGCCGATTCTGGTGAGAGAAAGGTAACGTGTTTCTCAATGATCAATTCCAGTGCGGCAGCAACAGTTTTGAAAAATGTGTGTGCACGATTCAGTCTCTGCACAGCAAGACTAATTTGCTGTGGAGGATATCTGTCTCTTGCTCTGTAAGCTCGAACATCCTCCCGGAGAATACCAGTAATGTACCGACAGGGTTCGCTTATGTTCTCAATGATTTTGGGGTTTTGAGATATTAGCGAGATCTGATTTTCGACAAGTGATGTAAGCATTTGGAAAGAGGCTCCTCCTCTATGGAATGCATCCAGAAGCAAAAGCCCCTGCTCATCCCAATTCCACTTGTAATGTTCTTGGAGATTGTTACCAAGGTTTGGCTCCTTCGACCTATAAATGAGACGTGTCAAGGCTTGGAGATAATATCGTGATACATCCTCCGTATCTGTTACCACTTCATCTTCTCGCTGCCTCATCATGATTTTTACGTCCATGCGAATGAATTGAGCTGTCAAACGAGCAAATTGGCACAAAAAGTCGGATAGCCCTTGTCCTCGTTGTAGATCGCGCTCTCTAGAGAACCCAGCAGCAGCAAACCACCGGCTGTGAGACTTAGTACAGTGACAGTGGTCAGGAAGTAGAGAGTCTTACCTGCGCAAATGTAAAGCCCACACAAGATCGGGAAGAACCAGCCAAAAGTCATGGTAATCTCTATACGATTCCTGCATCGCGCTAGCATGACCATCCGCAAATGCTAGGAACTTCTCAATCCAGTCTGCGAATCTGGAGAAGCAATCATCGTCTTCGATCCCCTCTGCTTCAAAGTCAGCCTAAATGTATATGTATATGTATAGTTAGTCCAGACAAACGTACCGTATTGCAAATGCTGTGCTAATCTCCTAACGCATCCAGCCAGTGATTCACCATCACAGTGATAGGGAAAGCTCGGGACAGGGTCAAGCTCCCCCATTGCGGTATCTTGATATATCCTAACACCCGGGCTTCGCCGGTCGTAGTCGGAATCCTCATCGTCTATCGCAATAAATTCAATGGCAGGGCTTCCTGGTTCCGAAGAGGCGGTGGAGTCTGGAGTCTCCATTGCTGGAACTGTTGATAGAGCATCGCTTTCCGACTCCACACTTTCCCGAGCGTTGTCCTGCAAGTTGTTGGTACTTATCTCTGCTTCTTCATGTGCCATCTTGGGAGGAGCCGTAGGCGAAGCTGGGGCGGAGGGCGTTGAATTGGAAGCCCGGTCGGTTCGCAGATTAATCGTCACCTTACTAGATGTTGGGTTGCTTGGAGGTAGTTGAATGCCGTGTCGGGGTGGTGTACGAGGAGGGGCAGATTCACTTTCGGAACTGGCGGTTTCTTCCCGCTGGGACATGGAATCCGGGGTAGTAATAGGCATCGTCGTGTCCGCAGATGTGCTGCGAGAGCCGCGGCGTTGACGTTTCCGAGCTGAGGTTGCGTCGTCGTCGTCGAAAGGATTGGGTCTTGTTGAGCAAGGCTCTGAAGAGGCCGCACGTTCTCGCGACAGCTCCTCTGAATCGTGGTCCATTTGGCAAATGCAAGGCTGGGCAAAGAGCTGGAAGAACGTAGGAAAAGCGGTTCTTCCGCAGCAAAAAGCGGTTAAGCTTTGAAAGGCTCTTCCTGTCCTACAAGCATGCAGCGTTGTGTTGGAATTCCATGCGAAGCGGAAGTGGTGTGTACGTGAGGCGGGGCAGGGATTTGGTTAGGTGAGGTCGATATTTAGGCGACGAGATGGACAGAGCTCTGAAGCTCTGTGAGTACAAGCAGCTGGTGCAGCGCTGCAATCACAGCGATGGCAGAATGGTTTTGTATGTGCCAGAAGGAAAGTCGTCAGAAGGCTGATGGCGACGGGTCTTGTTTGGAAGGGAAGTGTGTGGTTCCTACAACCAGAGACTTTGAAGTCAACCGAGGGGTATTTGAAAAGGATGTGAAGTCGTGAATTATTAGTTGCTCTTGAAGCCCTGCACTGGTGCGGTACGCGATAAGGCGGGAGCAGACCCACTCTACATGTTTCTGGAGCGTGGATTGGTCAGACTCCTCACATGGCTCCGGGTAAGCTTTTTCGGCGTTAGGCTGCTTCGGGGTTAGTGGGCTTAGACAAAAGCACCAATCATGACGTATCTGGAGCAATCAATTGTCGATACAATTTGGTAAATGTGAATAAGTAAATGGTAACAAACAATGGTCAGGCACCTTCATTTAGGTGGCTGCCCAGCGGCTTTCAGCAGTACGGATCCTGGTTGTTTGCTGATAGCAAAACCAACAGCGATTTAGATGGATCCACTTGAGGGCTTGGTACGATCAAGTCTTGGCTGGGGAATGGGAAAGTTTTGTTCATAACTTATTAGCAACGCAACATTAGAACTACTGTCCTGCCTCATTGTCGTTGTATTACAAACATCTCACCGGCGTCTCTCTTTTCAAGCTATACAGAACACAAACTCTACAACCGAGACTCACTTCTTCTTTGATAACATACATTCTAAGTTTGACGTAGATACTCCACTAATCAGGCGGGAGAGGGCATTGTGACTATGGACCGGAAACCCAAGACAATCTTCCAGCTAGAGTCACCCTTTATACCAATTCTATGGTAAATCCTTCCTCTCTAGTACCTCGTCATCGGCTAAAGCCATCAGGCCAGAGATTTCGTCTCAAAATCAAGATACAATACTTGAGCTCCTTTGCAGGTAAGAAAGAGTGCTTGCCGGAGCTGAATTTTCTTGCAACTATTGAATTCAGCTGGACCTAGCAGTAGCCATTACTGTATCGCAAACTATGCCCTTTGTTGTGTTTGTCTCAGACATCATAATACGTTCTAAGCATGAAAGTTAAAAGAGCAGGTAACATAGCAGGAAAGATGCAGGCTTTCATACCTGGCTTGGCTTTGAGTTTTTGCCGTATCCTTGAAATAAAATAATTCTTTTACTTAAGTGTACTCAGCTCTGATGCAGGGCCAGATATTCTGAGACGATATTACTTTCATTTAGCTCTGCTGACAATCTTTACAGTTTACTTTCACCAATAAGTAAATACCGCGCTAGCGAACTCCCATCAAAAGGAAAACGAAGCAAGAAACGTAAGAGACAAGATGCCGCAAAAGTCACAGAAAGCTCTACCAACAATGATCGACCACCTCACCCAGAAATTTCATCGTTTATAGCAGTTGGCTTGAATAGCATCACCCGACATCTAGAATCCTCTGCCCAAAAGTCCAAACATCTCCAATTCGAGCCTGACGCGCCAGTAACCTTGGCTTCCTCACAGGAACCGGAAGAAAGCAATGGAAATCCCGTACCCAAGGGCCATTTCGCAGCTGTGTTCGTAGCACGGTCCACTCAGCCCTCAGCATTGCACGATCACCTCCCACTGCTGGTAACTACCGCCTCCCTCGCATATCCATCTTCTCCACCAACCAGGCTGGTGCAATTGCCCGACGGCAGCGAGGAGCGACTGAGCCAGGCACTTGGGATCCCGCGCGTGTCGTTCCTAGGATTGTTTCAAGATGCACCGCACTCGGCATCTTTGGTAGGCTTGGTGCGCGAATGTGTTGCGCCGGTGGAGCTTCCATTGTTGAAGGGGAAGGAATATCTTCCGGTGAAGATCAACGCAATTCAAACTTTTGCTCCACCGCCGGGAAAGAAAGAGAATGGGACAAAAGTTAAGAAATAAAGAATTGTAGACAGTTAAAACAAATGTTACAATAATAACATTCTTCTTTCACGTGCCCCTGTTCGGAGGTTTTCGCCTCCCATGCACATTTCAATCACTTTTCAATGTGATCCAAGAGTTTGGGCCACACACAATTTTCTTGCACGCGTGGTCGTCCGTCGGCAGATTTTTCACATTGTTCCTAGCTGTGGGTTAATATAGGCCATAAGGGATTCAATGGTCATATTGCCACATCGTCTCCAAGGCAGGATTGCACGTAGTATTACCTCCACTTAACTAATACAAATGCTCATTCGGCGCATCCAAGTCTTACAATTGACACTTCATATTTCTAGCTTATAGATTTGTGCTTTTTGAGAATCTAGTGACTGTTGCACATTCTGTTTTGATCGGAATCACTCCGCGTTAGCTACACTGGATACTGATGCTGCTTGATTCCTCTGTGTTGTGCTTCGCGCGTGAAAACAGGGACTAATAGGGATATTAATTAGTAAAATAGCTTCCTGCGTGCGAGTCTCCTATCATATTAGTCAAGTGGGATCTTAGGAATATGAAAGATGATACTCCAGAGTTAAGTGCGGCTATCAGCCGGAACACACGCTGCTCCAAATATTGAAAACCAGGCTCACTTGAGTTCTAAAGTCTCGAGATTTTCGATCCATTCGACAGCGAGGATTTGGATTCCATGACCATAAGACCGAGTGTAATAAAAAGAGCTTCCTAAATTTATATCGTGGTGCATCGCAATTAGGTATAAAGTACTAACGTGCCTAGCTTAGATCTGTTATCTCCTATTCTTGCTACTTCAATTTCCCAAATGAAATTTAAGCTGCCGGTAGACGACTTCTTTTTAAAGAAAAATATTTAAATTCGCACAGGAAATCAAGACGTCCCCTACAGCGCTGTTTCATTGTGCAACTGGGAGATGCCCGATGCAGCGAAAATTGCGAGCGGAGGTGGAGCAAGCACAGCCCTACAGGAAAACCCAAAAATTCCTTAATACGAGCGCGACGATGTTTAGGGTTTTCGGGCTTTATAATTCTTTGATATGCACTTCTTGATTCGATAAATATACTGCCATTTGCTTCGTCAGAAATATTATCCCAAAGAACAAGTCAAGTGAGTCTATCCTTACTCCCCGGTCATCAATCCGGCGCAGTGGGGCCAGCGACCCCTTATTCCCACCTCGTCTACGTCTCGCTTAACCAAAGCAACATCTCACATCATGATTAAGTATCTATTTTACTAGTTGGGGAGATTTTTCCGAGCCTCTCGCTGAACGGGGGATGTACGGCTTCATCCACTAAATCAAAGACTAGGAGTTCAATATAGTTTGGGGCTCAGACTTTAACTTATTTTCTGGTGAAGATCTCAAGTAACGGACTGGAAATTTTAACAAGGCTTTGGGAATATGATTTGCAGTACTTCTTTGGCTGATTCGGTAGTATGAGTAGCAAAGCAATTAGCCTTAGTAACTAGTTACAGTATACAGTTCGTCCATGGTTTGCGTGCATCGTGGTAACGTACTGCTATGTAATTGTAGTCGCCGTCTATATTGAAAGTGGCTGATTGTAGCTACAGATTCAGTAATAGTAATGATCTAGATGAAGTGAGATTCACTGTCAGTGAACTTCAGGTATTTAGACTGAGCTAGGTACTATAAGATTAATAGTAGCTCTACCGCGGTCATTTTAGTAACTGATCGTGCTGATTGGTATAGACTTCCGCAGCCCTGCATAAAGCACAGATCACAACTGGAAACAAGTAAGCAAGAGATATAGCCTATAATAGCATTGGGGTAGTTGGGTTACATGTGTGGCTATGCTTCAAGAGATGCCCTAGTTATTAGAGATGAAACGTACACGTAGCGTTCCAATCGAGGATACCAACTTACATAAAATGACGAGTGAGTGAACTTTTGGTAGCAATCGAGTACTGAATTCAGATTCATTTGGAAGCCAACTGTGTTCAAGAAAATATCCTACCTCTCTAGAGACATTCTTTGAGACTTAATGATACCTTTTCGCCGTTCTTGATCAGACTTCATCATCGTTCTACCCGATTGTCCAAGGAACCCCTATTCAAATGCTGCTCGGTCGACATACGCCAGGTTTTGATCGTCTTCGTATCAAAATCCTATTCTTAACAGTTCTGGTATCCATACTGTACACTAGTGGTGTGCTATTCAACTTTGACTTGCGACTTGGCATCTTTTCTAAAAGGATCACCGAACCAGCCCAAAAGGATCAAATACATATTCAAAAACCCGAGGCTTCCAGTATTGACGTTCCCAAGACGACTTTCATATCGAGTATAAAAGAAACATCTACAGCTGAAGACAGAATACCTACCTCGGTCTCTGAGGTCAACGACGACGAGGATAAGGATGGATGGTATTTTGACAGCGCTAGAGATGCGAGAACGTTCACATTAAGTGACTCGCAATGTTCCTCGGCATTCTCGAACTTGTTCATCGAGATAGAACGTGCAGTTGAGTATAGAAAGAGCATAGGTAATGTCACGCCAGAGGATATCGACATATCTTGGCAAGACGATGGTGGAGTTCGAGCAATGATTTTTGATCAACAGGTAAGTTTTGTTCTCGTATCATCATTCTCAACACCCCATGGTCTTCTGGGGTGTAGCTTAACAGAGAACTCTCGCACAGCTTTTTATTATCGAATCGAGGTTCAGCTCCAGCTTCGAAGAAACTCGATCAGTTGCAATCCTCCATGCCATCAACCGCGCCATCATCACTTCGCCTTCACCACTTCCCAACATCGAATTCTCCTTCACAGCCACTGATATTGCGGACCCGCAACATCTAGGACATACGATATGGGCACTCTCTCGTACGAATGTCGAAGTAGAGAAATGGGTCATGTCGGATTTCGGTTATTGGAGCTGGGCTCTAGAACTTGTGGGCGAGTACCAACAGATCCGAGATGAGATTTCTGTATCTGAGCTGTCGTTCGAGGAGAAGAGAAAGCAGGTTGTATGGAGAGGCAGTGTTTCGACTAACAAACAAAGGGAGAGTCTGATAGCATTTACAAAGGGCAAGAGTTGGGCGGATGTTCAGAGTGTTGAGTGGGCCACGGCTACTCAAGTGCGACAGAGCGACAAGGGCAAGACCTTAACCATACCGGAAAACTGCCAGTATCAGTTCCTTATACAGACCGAAGGTAAGCCACTGCATTAATGAATGAGCATTTTCTAGTCCGCCCGCTAACACCTTACTTTGTAGGCCGTAGCTACTCGGGGCGAGGGAAATACCTCCAGAATTGCAACTCGGTGGTGCTCATGAGCAACCGGACATGGGTAGAGCCACAACACAACCTTCTCATTAGTTCGGGGCCGAACCAGAACTTCGTCGAGATCCAAGACGACTTCTCGGACTTGGAGGAGAAGGTTCTGGATTTGGTAAGAGATCAAGAGAAAGCGAAACGAATCGCAAGGAATAGTATTGATACATTCCGGGATCGTCACTTGACACCGGCTGCACAGGTATGCTATTGGAGGAGGTTGATCACCAGCTGGTCAGCTATTAGTTTTGTGCCGGAAAAGTACGAGCCTGACTCATGGAAGTTGAGGGGAGTCCCCTTTGAGACGTTCTCGTAAGCCAAATCCTTTTTATCTGTAACATATCGTGCAGCTATTCTAATTCAAACCACAGAGTACAAGCAGTGACATCCAAATCAGAATGCTCATGGATTAGGTGGCTAACTTTTAGATGTTGACGATGGGCATTACGCAAGCTGTTAGATTTGGCTAGCGGTGTTCTGTATATACGTGAGATTAACAATGAAGGCGGGAGTAGGTCATCTCAGCACGGATGTGACGCCGGTGAGCTTGTCTCACCCTCAATCACCCAACTTCACTACTCACTCGTTATTGACACAAGCGGTATCTTCACTCCCAATTCTGGTTTCCTGAACTAGAAATTACTTGCCTGTGGCACTTTCCCACACACAAAATGCCTGTCTAGTCTTCAGACATTTTCACCTATGAGCAACCACAAACACAGTCATTGTGGCATTGCAAATATAATAATTTATTCTGGAAAGTCAGCCACAGAACTAGAGCGCAGCTGGATCTGGGTTTTGTGATTAGATGTTGCATGGTGGTACAGTAGTGCGGCAAAGGGGTTCACACCGCACTATTGCGCGACGCTTGAGGATCTGCCTAAGACGAGTTGAGAAGTGCGATCGACAAGTTAGCAAGATCGTTTATCCTTCCGACGATGAACCGGAATCCTTGATATAGATAGTGGAACCCACATTCACATCGGTTACAACACTAAAGGGGTCTGGATTATTGACTTTCTGGCAGGTAGGCAGGAAGCGTGGATCTGGGTTAAGGCCCTTCCACACCTTGTCAAGGAGTAATTATGATGCAGTTACTTGTCCAGTAAAACCTACAAGGCTTGAATGCTTGTGAGAGGGGGGGGGGAGAGAGCATCGGTGTTTGATCAGATTATGAATTGGAAGAGGCTTGAGATTGCAAGTCGGCAAGTCCGACATTCCAGGACTTTGCCATTACCAAGCTGGCAGGCAAACTTCCCAATACATTTAAAAGACATTCAAAGGGGACAATGGATGTGAGAAATAAAGTGTATGGGGAGGGGATTATTTCCCAAGTGATCGACTCAACATGTACTCTTCGTTCGGTAGTTTGAAAGATACGAGTGTGCTGGAAAATGTTAATTGTCCTTCCAAGTCCCAACATAAGAGAGTTTTCAATGCGATGTGCAACAAAATGTTATTTGAAGGAAATGCTGGTTACTCTTAAGTCCCAGTGTAAGAGAGTTCGCGATACGACGTGCAACAGATGTTAAATGTGAAGAGAACAGCTAGGCCTTCCATGTTCCAATATAAGAGAGTTTGCGTTGCGATGTGCAACAAATGCACATGTGAAGGAAAATACCAGGTACTTCCAGGTTCGAGAGCAAGAGAGTTTGTGATACGACGTGCAACAAAGTGTGAAATGCTAAATGGAAAGGAAGTACCAGGTCAGACCAAGCTCCGATGCAAGAGAGTTTACGGTGCGATGTGCAACAAATGTCAAGCGTAAAGAAAAATACCAGGTCCTTCCAAGTTCGAAAAGAAGAGAGTTCGGGATGCGGTGTGCGACAAAGTGTTAAAAGAAGGGAAGTGGCCAATTGTAGCATTGCAAGCAAGTGGATGCAACTTGGGTTAATTTGCAAATAGATAGTCTATTAAGGCACACCGAGGCTCACCATGTCAGGTCATTTTAATTTTATCCGTATTTTGAGTTTCCCAAAAAAATTGACTCGGCAACTTTTTACCTTTCGCTCTCTGACACCTGCGCTAAACGTCACAAAGGTTCAACCTGTCAACGTTTCGCGTGACAATAGCGAAACCTACAGAGAAGAACTAGTTGTATGCAGCCATCGATCAGGATCGGGATCAATCAAGGTCACTTTCGCGCAGTGAAGGCGCTCTTGCATTAGGTCGCTTGGATTTCCAAAAAGTCAAATTCTCACGACGTGCTACAAAACAGCAACTATAGCATGAACAGCCAGTAACAACAACGCAGCTAGCGTCGGTATCGGCGACAAGTATGCAGAGTATCGCAGATCTTATTGTTTCAAAGATATTCTAAATATTCCGCCCCTATACTTAGCGAATGTTTATGCTTGGCATCGCCAGATTCGGACATTAGGAGGTTTAGGTACATCCTCTAAAGGCCACCACAACGAAAACTAGCCGCCAAACAGTTACCTCTTCACCCCCTACTATTCTTTGTTGATTTGCCTATTGGAGCTAGCAATGTCTCAGCTCGATGGCATGCGATCTGGAGGTTTCTAGCGAAGAGGTTCGTGAGATGGCACGCGCGTTTTCACATGGCCATATTGATCAGTTCTATTTTAGTTCAACTCATCTCATGGAAATGAACTGATTATTGCGTCAGGAAAAGTTTGTGTTACCAAACTGCCGGTCATGGACTGATATCACGTTACTCAAAGATTTATCAGTCTTAGTGGCGGCGATGCTAAGTCACGCCCGTTTTCCCTCCGTCCAGCGGTAAGCTAGCTTCCTTACGCGGCCTTTCCTAAACATCGCCAACCAAATTACCAAACGAATCAGGAATGCAAAAAGTATATATCTACTAGTCTAGTAGATCCCTTGTCCCGTCTTGATACGGATGGTACTGTAAATTCCAGCATACAGGACGGCTCAAAACCTACCGTCCGGTAGCGAAATGCTTTTCCCTAACCGCCCTGAACTCTAATTCTATCCCTTATGGACGGTCCCCTTTTCCCTCACGATGATGTTATGGATGGTCCTGATGTTGGGCTGAGTCGAGAGGGTTTGGGCTCGCTTCCTCTAAGCGACCAGCGTATTTGCTCCGTTGGTGCGTCGATTCACTGTACTGCATCTAACCTCCTGCTTCAACATCATGATAGAAAGATAATGTAGACCATATAGATGATATACATCCCTTTGGATAAGCTGCTTCCCATCAGATCCGAACCGTTGGTCCGCTCCATCTTCCAATTCCCCAAAGTGACATCGACGTCAAACCCAGCTATACTAATAGCCACGCCCGCGCTAACCCGAATAGCCGATGTTTGTCCGCTCTGCATCAAGTCTCCCCGCCCATCCCCGCTCGGCAAATAAAAAACCGCCGAGAGAAATGGTAAGGGTCCAACACGAGCTACTTCCCAGAGCTAATTCCTACTTCGGAGAAACTCCGTTTGGAGTCAAGTTATAACCACCCGTCTGAAAGTTTTGATGATCTCGCAGAGAGACGGGATCAAGTCGCCGATCTCAAAAGCAATACATATTCTATTCCTGGACTGTACAATACTGCACCTGTTCCACCGCCAAACAAGTTTTGGCGCTGTTCCTTTCCGCCTCTGCTCTAACTCCAAGCACGAGCGGGCTCGGAAAATATTTGACTTTAAGAACCAACAAGACGATCATTCAACGGATACATGTATGCGCCAGCCAAGCGAGCGCAAACGTGACATCGGAAAACCGATCGCCATGTGCTTCTGGGCAACGCATTTCCCCCGTCTCCATACCCGTCCCAGTAGCTAACACGCACGGAGCTTCATCTCCACGGAATTTCCGAGTTTAGCAGAAGTAGTAAAAAAAAACGTAAGTAAAGTCAAAGAAACAAGAAACGAGCCCGTTTCACACGTGGAACTATAAAGAAATAAAGGTTCGACGTCGATCCGAATCATCATCATGATGATGTCGTCTGCGTCTGCTCAGGCCACGTTCTGAACACAACCCAACCCTTCAGAAAAGTAAGAAGGCCCCCAGGAAAAAGTAAGAAGCCCAAAAGGGATAAAAAAAGAGAGCTGGGCACAATGTCAGTGATATAGACTTCTGAGCCAAGAATGAACAAAGTTTCGCAGAGGGCGAAAGCGCAAGAGGAAGATGCCGGTGATTTTAGAGTTTCAAGGAAGCAATGGAAGGTCCGCGATCCGGCCTTCTATTCCCGTTCCTTCCTCCTTCTCCTCCCCCTTCCTCTTCCTACCTAGCAAACGGTTGACAACGTGGGAAGAGAGGCAAAGGAAAAAGGTAAGTTCCGCGCCAGCCTCGAAATGTTGCGTATTTCCGCCGGAGAAAAGTAAAAAAGAGAGACGCGCCCGGAGAAGGCACCGCCATGTAGGAGCGCTGTGGAGGTTGAGTTCGGAGACAGGTATCGCCTGTCTTGTGACCTGAGTTACGTCGGTGGGAAAGCTTAACGCGGAATACCTGAAACTCGGTAGGAAGATTGTTGTAGTTTTGACACAATTGAAAGTTGTGCTAGACGTTAGTTCCGTGTGAATATGTCGCGGTTTGCATGTTGCGCGAGAGGTGAGAGAGGTCTTTGCGAAGAGGAAAAGAAGAATAACATAGAGCCTGAGACTGAGACTGAAACCGAGACATATTGTTGGTATGTGCAATTCATGGTAATCTTTATGTGATGATAACTTTATATGTATCAGAGCCCTTTGCCCCCTTAATCCAGCCCATTCCTTTCCCAAACCCGGACGAAGCCAGCCAGTCCCAAAACTCCGAAATCCAAAAGCAAAAACTTCCAGTAAATGCAGTCTTCCCATGTAAAATCAAAACCTCCTATGCTCCAACTCCATACCTCCTATCCCCGCCCTGTAGCCACTCCCTCGCCTCGCCGATCTCGTACTTTGGCTCATATCTCTCCTCCCGACACTTGCTCATCAGCACCTGGCTGTTCCACTGCTGCCAGTCCCAAACCCCGGCTTCCGGCTTGAAGATGTCATCGTAAGGCAATGTTTCCATCGCGCCCATAAATGTCTGGAATGGAGCTTGAGTGTAGCCGGCAAAACTCTGTTCTTGACCGCTCAGGACCGTTTGCTGGGGATTGGGTAGGTGGTCCTGGTGTAGAGGGGAGTGAAGCGGCCACGACGCATCCTCGTATAGCGCATCCAGTTCGTTCAAAGAGTGCGATGGCGATTGCGCATTCGATGGTAGACTTGGGGAGCTGAGCGGTGGTGAGGGAAGCGTATTGTCAATTTCCAGCCAAGAAGAACACGGTGCCTTGCGATCATCTTCTGGGTCTGGATATTCAAATGTGTGTTGCTGAATCTGTTGTTGTGGGTGACCGGCATCTACAATGATCGTAGAGGAAGCTCTTGAGAAATCTCGCGTTAAGGGCAACGCATGCTGTGGCTGTTCAATAATTACACCTTGGTTTCTGGTCGACATGTTCATCTTGCGCTCTTCGAGGACCGCGGGACGAGGAGAACGTTTCTTCACATCGGCAATGGCACGGCGTTTGGAAGCTGGTCCTTCGGCAGTGTAAGAGGGCCTTCTAGCATTGACAATTGCGCCGTTGGAGTCTCGCCAGAGGCGTTTGCGGGTTGCAAGAACACCGAGACCTTCGCCGCCTGCTTCGTCGTCCTTTTCCTTGTGGCGTGCCATATGTCGATCTGTACATTTTTGGTTAGTTATACAACTCCCAGATTTGCTCTTTGGACCATGCTGTGAGCAATTGTGTCTGTCTACAGGAGAACGTACCAAGGAGATCTCTTCGGCGAAAGTGCGCGGAGCATCGTTGACAGGTATTGGTGCCTTCCTTGTGGTTCAGGGCATGACGGTGTAGATGCTCTGATCTAGAGAATGACTTGCCGCAAGAGGGGAAACTGCAGCTGAATTTCTTCTTGAGATCGGCCGAGTACTTCGAGCTTGCAGTTGAGGCCGAGGAGATGGAGGCTGATCTGGAGCTCATATTGGCAGGCATGATTGTGGATTTTAATGTTTCACGATGAGCTGTATAGCTTCTAAGCTTTATTTTTCTTCAATCAAAACTTGTTGCAATCCTTTGTGGTTTCCTTGGTGCTTTGCGTTGGTGATGAATTTCCGAGTGCTTTTTTGATTTTCCACTGAACACGATGGCAATGGTCGTCTTTCTTTACCGGAGCAGATGATTTCCTGTTCTGGATCTAGGATATCAATCGCGTACAAGATATCTTGTCTATAGGTGACTGAGAGTGGAAAAATGACGAAGATTGGGGAAGAGGGGTCGGGGTAGTTGTGGTATTATATGAAGTGCTGGGTACTGGTGCACCACCACGCCAGATCCTAGTCATAACTTGTCAGTGCACGCTGCAGTGGATCCGTACATTATTCGCAACAAGCCGATAGTCGGTGGTGATAATAAGTGTGGACTGAATAGCTTGTAGCGGTGGTGTAATCGAGACAAATGCCCCCGCCACTGCGCGCATAGGCCGGCCGGCAAACATTACTCATGAACGCACTTGGCGGGTTGGGCGACTTGGGCGACTTGAGTTGAGGCGGGTACCAGGTTGCCGCCATCGTTAATATACACCCGTCGCTAACACCGATAATGGTAATGGTAATGGTGGTGACTACGACTATGACAGTTACCGTACAGTACAGTATAGTCTTGCTACCAGACTACCACGGTACGTATGAAGTGATATAATGATACCATACTATACCAGACCATACATACTGGCTGGCTACGACATGGTACAGTACAATACAAAGCTACGGTAATTCCTAATTCCTATTGCTCTTGGGAGATGGTTGTTGATTGAGTACACCATAGTCAGGTTATCCATCTCATCCTTCTCTCTTGCCCGAGCCCGTCAACTCCATAAATTCTCCGTACTACGACCACTACGACTACTACCGCTACCACTAACAGGACTATACTACTTGCTCAACCCTCCATACCATAACGCTCCTCTATTCGACTACGGTGGGTGACCCCAAAGCTACCCCTACCTCGTCCCCTGCCCATGATCCTATCCCATGCCCGCCCATCATCTTACCGTGGCAAGCGTAATCAGCACTCCATTCGGACAGCAGCATACTTTATCATACTTTTACTCATCCCACGCGTGTCCAGCGACCAAACCCGACCCTGTAAAGCTTAGCTTGACACACACCGTCGTCCATTGGCTTGTCCCCAAACGTTCGCCAGGTCGTCGATTGGTGTCGACATCAATCTGCGCTGGACTATGGCTGGGACTGGCGACCCCCATATGATCCTTCGCCGGTGACTTGTAAACCGTGACAACGGCAGTGACGGCATCCTCAGTTCGCCCTGGTCACCTTTACCCCTCCTCTGCATCCTGTCTGCGCAATATTTATGCACGTTACCCCTCCATTTGCAGTCCCAAGGAGCCTTGTCTCCACGCTGCTACCAAACAAGATTCGCCATTCCACAAAGTACGGAGTAAAGACAGATTGTCCCGAGTTTTCCCCGGCCCATGCATAAGAAACGCCGGCTTGCCCGTTCTTTATCGTCGGGAAACTCAGAGCAATCGCTGAACTCTAACTCGCCTGGAGCCACCGCGTCAGACCCAGCGAGCCAGTCTAGGACCCCGTCTCCTAGACTGAGATTTTGAGTTTGTGAGCCGACGCCAGCCACTCCCTTGGGTCCTCTATGGAGCTCTGGGTTTAATTGTCTGCCGCTAGCATTTGCCAGCCAACCAAAGCTTGTACGTTTGCCGGCAAGGCCAAAGGCAATTCAGTGACTGACTGTATGCAATTGGTCACGCATAGGTAACGCCTGTAGTCCAGTTGCTTCGATATAATAGGTGCCTCCAAATGCTGAAAGGACTACCAAAGAAAGCTAATGACTCTTACGTGTCGAGACAGTAGATACGAGGTACTAGATACGAGACACCACGTTCTTTCTCCAGGCTATCTGACCGTCAGAGGCTGGAGGAAGCAGTAGCAAGAATAGCTTTGTTCCAATCCCATCCATACTTGGCTGCGTAGGAAGTTGGTCACAAATATCCCAAATCATAAGCGGACCAGTAGGCTCGCCAAAAGCGTGTCCAACGTTCAGATAGGAAGTTGGTATTTAGGCATTTAACGGGTGGATTTCGGCAAGCTGTGACTACAGCATAGTTACAACATAGTACAGGTATAGGTCGCTTACTGCTTATTGAAACTAACCGTCTCGAGGCTCTGGCTTCCTCTTCAAGACCTTCCTCAGCCTAGTCGTCAAGTCCCGTGCAGGCAAAGACCATGTTTCCGTCATTGTACAGTAGACATCGACAGAGAACGGCTGCAATTGCAAGGTTGTCGGTGGCTCTCTCGAGTAAGAGAGATGAGAAGTATTGAATATGTCGAGTAGGTAGCGAATTAACGCAATGCGGAAGGTGATAACGCTTGCGTTAGCAACGGCTGTCGAAGGCAGAACCATGCCGCGATGTGCGAGATTGAAACAGACGCCCTCCGACCTCGCATATCAATCGCGATCAGAATCCGGAGAATACTTTGACTGGAACCTGACCGGGGTAAGCCATACTGATTGGAAATCAAACTCGAGCAACCCCCAAGCCATTGTTCCCCCAGCTATCATTTGGCATTGCCGAGTCCCTGAGGAAAACCCCAATCGGGTAAACAAGTCCCGTCACGTGTGGCTTGCAAATTGGTAGAGGTCACGCTGATGGCTCGTGACCATGTGTATTGTCCCCCTTGCATGTCATCTTACAACTTGCACATGTCCATGTCCCAGATATTTCGCAGGTCGCCAATGTTGAAGTGAGGTGCAAATAAGGTTCTCCCAGCAATCCGGGCCCAGCAGGGTGTTTATATATGCTGGAATGTCAACAAGGATGGGGTAGGGTGGCATGATGGTCACCAGGTAGCCCGGCAGAGACAACAACCTCGCCTCGTCCATGGCCTTGGAGCTGGAGAATGGGGCGACGGCGTTATGTTGAAGCTTCGATAGCAGTAGGTCAAGCTTGGAGCAAATGCTCTTTCGGCGACGTGAGACTAGCTGAAGAACTGAACAACGACGTGATGTAACTCTCCTACTAACATATTAGCAGACGTTGGTATTCCAACATTCACACCAAGAACACCGTGCAGTATCTGCTTACACCACACCACATGGTGCACCGCAGCAGTGGTTTGAAACAATGTCTTCTTACTGCAAAGTGGAATATATTTACCCCACGGGGGTGCGTGCATAGACCATATGGTCCCAAGGGGTCGTGAGATGACCGAGCGCCTTGCATATAACTCTTGAAGGTGGGAGGTGGGTGGTAGTTTGTCCAGAGCTTGTGCTACCATGCAGACTAGTAATACAGACGATAGCCTCAGTGCGATGTTTCACGGTTCCTATGTGTATCCCAGCACAAAACCTGGTGTTGCTCTGGCAGCGATTGCAGCTAGTGAGTCCAAATGAGGGTCTAGAACAGATGGATTTTGTTGTTGTTTTGTGAGTGATGATGTTCAGAGTCGAGTGCAACTGGACTGTTGACAGCCGAAACCATTGATGAATGAATATGAGTATTCTATGACTAGGCAGGTTGACAACTGAAGTTAGTCTTTCACAGAGCTTTTCACCCATAGAAAATCATCTCAATTATCTCCTATACTCCAGTACTCGGTCGGCCGATGACGATATCCTATTACCCGTCTTTAGACCGTCTCGCTCTTCATACATCTACCTTGTTGGACCACATGCTCGCAACGAAGCTGACTAGGACCAGCTCCAAGCGTATTATTTATAGACTATTTTACTAGCTTTACCCGCTCTCATATCCAGAATAGACGCTTGAATTTAACACATCTCTTTAAACTTTAAATTCAATGATATACAATACAAAATCTTGACTGATAGGCCGTTGTTATTACGGATAATCAAGGCCAACTTCAATACATCGCTCGAAAGCAACAATCACATACCACACATAACAAATTTAAGAACATAGCCTTTCTGTGTTAAGTATACTAAATCCACGCTGACGTATTTGATGCTAGCTAATGCCCGTTGCTGCGTTCCCGTAGATCTAGTCGCGGTCCACACTCACTCACACCACCACGGGAGCCTCCTCCCAAGTGTTATTTTGCCCATGCTATCTATGACCACCAACCATGTGACTGGGTCCACCGCCCATCCCATTTACGTTCCAAATATCATCCCGACTTGGTGCTGCCCATTCTCCTTCCTTTCCATTTTGTGGTGTTTTGCGTCGTCTGGCTTGGTGTGCCTGCGGTGAGCTAGAATCTGCTAGATGAAGACTTTCTGAAAGTCTTCAAGCTCTTCGTTGCACATCTCAAGACTAGCACTATCACTGGGAGTAGATCCTACACCACTGGCCATAGCTCGATGGCCACTCACGAGGTTGGTGTCGAGCACCTCATCACTTCCGGTGCTTGTCTCAATACCCCCGGCGCTTTTTTCAACAGTCTGTTCGCCATTCTCATCACTCCGCTCTTTCACTTCTTTCACTGCTACATCTTCATCATCACTATTGACGATCCGCTCCGCCGAGATCACATTCTTCTTCCGCTTGTTCAGCATTGTCTTTCTCTCTTCAACTGGCTTCGTATCCCCAAGCCTACGGCCATAACTCCTCTTCGGCGTCGCTCCAGCCCTAGCAGTCTTCTTCTTCTTCACCTTTGTCGGAGTCTTTTCGTTTACAATTAGTTTTCTTATTGAGCTACCTGCACGAACCCGATTGCTGCCCGAATGACGAGCTCCGATGTCAGGAATGTCGGAGAATTTAGCGACCCTTTCAAACATATGATCACCTCCATAGGTATCGAAGAGATGTTGAGTTGCGATAAGATCCGGATGTGAATGGAATTCCATGCGAACCTCGAAATTACGGTGAGCAGTCCACTTTCCTAGCTCGAAGCGCTCTCGTTCTGCGATTGAGATGTCATACGCCTTTGCGTAGCGTTGACGGTGAGGGAAGTAACCGGTGTATCGAAGCATATCCTCTTCGGCATTGGTCAAGGTAAGTCTCTGGACGGCTCTCTTCTTGATGGGCTTGTCATCGCCGGTTCGAGATTGGTCTTCGCTCACAACACAGGGGCTGGCTTCGGTACGAGTTGCTTCTTCTATGAAGTCAACATCGCTGTGGCGAGTGTAGATGTTGTTTTGCCGTGCTTTTGGGGTGACTTCAGTGGATGGCGCGGTCTGGAAGGATTAGAAATATTCAATGTCTAAGAACACATAATTCGACGATAGGGTGAGGTGATGGAAATTAAGAGGTTTGAACACGAGAAGCAACGAAAGTGTTAATGGAATTGAATAAGGAAAGCAATACATACGCTTCCTTGTGAAGATGGACTAAAGTTATGGCCATGACCCGGACGTCGAGTTGGCTGGATTTGAGTGTGCTTGAACAAATTGGCGTTGGCATACGCGCGAGATCCAAGTATACGAGGTTTGTCAAGCCCACGCGTAGCTTTACCTGCTTTTACGAAATGTTGAGCAAGGCCTTCGTCAAAGCCATCCGAATCATCGTTATCTGATGCCTCGGTCTCATCTGACTATAGGCGATATGTTAGATTGAATGGCTTTCCTAATGTTTGTATTTTGGACTGTCCTTCGGCGTTACAGAACAGCTGTCACTTACCTGGTCTGTTCTTTCTTCGGCATAATCAAGTTCCCTATTGAGTAGGGTCTTCGGAGTGTCATTTTGATGACCAGAACCCCTGTTTACTGGAATCTGGTTTCCACGAACATCGGCACCACTGTTATTGACACTGATGGTATATCCCATACGATAAGCAAGACTACGATCCACGTCATCTTCGCGACGTCTTCCAACGACACCCTCCGATAGATCGTGGTGCTGGTACCCCTTGGGAAATCGAGGAGTTCCTTGAAGCCCCATACCTTTTCTCTGGCCAACATGTTAGCTTTGTTTTCCCGAACCGCACAGTGTGATATTCTTAAATTCATCTAGTCTCTTTGAAGGAGGAAGCCTATGGCTACTATGTTTATGAATTAGGACGTCTCCATAACCCCAGAATCTGGCATCGAAACTATGTCTTATCGCACTTCATTGAAGCATCGATGAGCCATTGAACATTTTTGCACATAGAAAGACTTTAATTCCTCAATAGCAATGAAACTCTTAAAATTACATTTGGCTTGAGCACTAAGAGAGAATTGGTCACTTACCTTAGAACGTCGGTCCTGCGACTTGGTTTGAATGCCTGCACGGCCGGCCAAGCTCTGAAAACCACCATGGCGATCAACATTGAAGCGCGAGATATCAATTTGAGCAACAGAAGTACCATCATCTCTTTCTGGAGCTCTCTCCTTGTGTGTAAACTTCTCAAGTCAGCAAGGAGCGATTCGCCTCGTATGCAGCAGCACTCACCTCATAATGATCAACCAAAGCCGCCTGACTCTCGGCGGCGAACTTGCAAGAGGTATTCTTCGCGCTCCTGCAAACAAATTGATCATGTTCCTCCTTCAAATGATCCTTGATCTCCGACAAGGTCTTGAAGCTGGCCTCACAATCTTCGAATCCCCAGTTGGCGCACTTGCGAACGTAGGTGTTCTTGTGGAACTTGTTGACGTGGTTCTCCAGCGAGTATTTATTGTAGAAGGCTTCCTGGCACGGCTTTGGATATCTCGCAGTGCACTTGAAGTCGCGCGTAGCGTTGGGATGCGTGTGGCTGATGTGCGAGTTCACACCGGTGAGCGTTGCGAAGGATCGTCCGCACTTTCTGATGTGGCAGTGGAAAGCACCGCTTGTGGCCTGCTTCGCGTTCTAAGATCGCACTTCCAGTCAGTAGTCCAAAATACATATTGAAGACTAGAGCTCTCTTTGTAAATATATATGAGTTGGGAAGTGTTACTAACCTTTGCAGGCGAGTGCTGCGTTGCGTGCAGTGTGTCTACCTCCAAGTCGGATTGCTCATCAGCATCTTCTTCTTCATCATATTGGCAATCTTCGGAATTTTCCTCATCAAGGTCTTCTTCATCAAGATCTCCTTCACCCCAGTCTTCGGAATTCGCCCGCTGGCTTGCCGTAGCTTCCAAGGACGGAGAACGAGCCGGAGCAGCCTGGACAGCATGCACTTCCTGACAGTGCACAACCAATTCGTCAAACCATCCGAAAGTGATACCGCAACATGTCAATTGCGACACCATGATTTCAACCTATATTTCCTCGTAGCTGGACGGTCGTACGGAGCGAGGTTGATAAGTTGTCAGACGCTTTGAAAGGTTGTGTTTTGCAGCTAATCTTTTATCGGGTCATTTTAGTCATAGGTTTATTTAATCATGATGGACTTACCTAACTGGGACGGGGTTATAGAGCGCTAAGGTAGAGCTAGTCGCTAGTGCTGTATGCTGGCATTCAATAAAGACGAGGATAGGAACTGATGCCAACCAGGGCGGTTGTTTGTGTCTATAGAGGTGCTTGGGCAGCTGGAAAAGGAATTCATTAAGTGAATCTGATTAATAGCGGTACTATGTTGGTCGGAAACAAACCCTGGGTGTATGAAAAGCTCTAAAGGCGTAGAACCAGACAGATCCATTAGAGTGGCTGTAGAAAAGTGAGATTTTGAAATGATTGAGTAGAGCTACGTGACGGATTGCAGCTACAAGTCTAAAGTCACAAAAAGGCTCACAGCAATTTCTACACTCGAGAGATATCGGGAAGCCAGCAAAGGCTTCAAAAGCACTGTAGTTGATTAGAGAACAAAGTGGGGACCTGGGAACCACTGGCTTCGCGCTAGCTTGATATATAACCGTAATAAAAATGCATATATGTACCATACAGAACTCCAAAAACTCCACGCTATGCATCTGTATGCAGTTCATCTAATATGCAGCTTGTCAGACATCTATGTCAACCCAACGCCAGCTAATGCCATATACATTTGCTCAAAAGTAGGTAAAGCATACAAGAATTCGTTAGTGAACACCTGATGCACTGAAGCTGAGTAAAGCTCCACACATAATTCCAGCTACCAAATTCAGAGCCATGAATCCTGCAGCTGCTTCTCGTTCCCCTTCTTCTACAAGCAAGGCGAAGTCGATCATACAATAGCTTCCCAACCATCCGCTTGTGGCACCAAACAAGACTTGCTGTATAAAGAGATAGAATATATCACTTTTTATCACCGCACCGTGATTCTCTATGTTGCATAGTAGGTAAATAGGAACGAAGACGCTACGCAGAATTGCAAAGAGGAGGAGGAGCTGTGGGCGACGGTACTTGGCGCCAGCAGGAAAGGAGATGTAGGTTGATAATCTGCCGAGAAGATCCCCTGCGTTCCAAACTAGGAACGCGAACGGAATAAAAACGTTAGGTTGAAGGATTCGTGGTGCGTCATCGGCCGGTACCACCGAGACCACCTTCCCAGTGAAAACTGGAAAGAACATAGTAATCAAGAAACATATAAAGACTGCTGCTGCAAGCCAGTGAAGCTTCTTGTATAGTGTCCACATGCTTACTACTTTTCGCTTTGATCGTTCTAGTTCTTCCACGCTGGACACCGAACCATTCATCTGGTTCTGCATAATCCGATTGTGTTTCCGGATGAGGGGTAACATGCTCAAAAGACACAATCCACTAATTCCTGTGGCAGTGAGAAAGTACACAAACGCAGAAGTCGTATTCTCCTTTGTTGGGACTGCCACCGCACCGGCGACATCGCTGTAATTGTCCGGTTCTGGGATCGCAAGGATGGTGACAATTTGAGCAATGGAGGGGAGCACGCCTGCAACGGCCTGCCCCGTCATTATAGCCTGGAGGTACTCAGGCCTACCAAAGGAAGCTGCAAATGCAAAAGCTCCATTCTGGCACAGCCCTGTCGCGATGGAGCTGCTAAAAACCATGATCAATGTAAACACAAGATATCCTGTCGAGCTAATACCTCGAAAATACTTTGTAGATATTGCAAGAAGACTGAAGATAACCAAATTTATGATCAGAGAGGAAAGGATCCGCCTTGGATAGGAAGCTTTTGATTGCATATTTGCGAGCACCAACATCGAGATTAGATTTGTGACCGAACTGACAGAGGTTATCGCGGACTGGAAAGAGGCCAGGATCCGGTCATTGTCGGCAAATCGCATCTGGAAGTAAGGGAATGCGGCTAAGAACATATTCCTGCCCTTTGGTTAATGGTGGTTTTTTAAAGACAAGTCTGGTACTTACCATGCCCACAGCATAGAGATTCCCAATAGGAAGAATATAGACCACTCCAGCCAGGAGAATGGCTCTTCATGGTCCTTCACCTGCGTATCCTGAACAATCAACACCGGCCTGTGCACGTCGTCGTCATCGTCGCTGCTGCTCATATCCTCCTCTAGTCGACTATAGCGCATAGTGTCCAATGTACTTCTAGACTCTCCTGTATTAGAGATTCTTGATCTCGCCATGTTGACAATTGGTGCTTGCTATTGTTATAGCATTTGAGACAAAAGACGGATCTTAAAAAGATGTAATATGAGGGCGACTGAAGTGAGTAGGAGACGGACACGAGAGCTTCACGTTGAGCACGGTCGAGTGATAGATATAGTAGAGTGCCCCTCTACACAAGCCACGAGGTTGAATATATGGCGAGGCTGATAGTGATGTGACGTCGGGTTCCTGATCCAGACTACCCGCTATTAACTAGCCAAATATGGCATCGAAGATCAAAGTATGGAAACGGCAGGGGTTTAGTTACTCGTTTGCCCTGGCCGACCTCTCTCACCTAAATTCGTATGGGAAGAGGTGACCGCATCCCATGACCGAAATTCGATGCGATGCAAGTATGTCGTGCATTCTTTGTAGTTTACACCGACCTGGCCCAATTAGCCTTATGAATACAGCACAGAGCGAGAAATCACGATTTTGGAGCTCTCGTTTTCAAGGTTTAGTAGCTTAAATCAAATGCCTAGGAGGTTGCATAGCTGTGTATCTAGTTATGACACTAAATGGTTCGTGATAGGTTGCACAACAGCAAAGGTGCATTGGAGGACCGTGATTGGCTGGTTGTAAGTGTCATGGATGAAGTGTTTATCAGCCGCCATAGGTTCAAATCTACTGGTTTTTATATGAGCCAGTTACTATGAGATCTCTCTGGTGAGAAATTGATTAAGGAAAATTGTTACATTTGGTTATCTAGCTCTGAGCCTAAGAGGAAGTATACGAGAGTTTTTATTGGCTATATATTCTAAGATGTTGGTGTTTTTATTGTCCCATTACACCTTTAAGTGATTGACAAAGACTACATGTGGTCATTAACCATCACTAGGATCTCCCTGAGTAGATTTATCCGGCACGTAAAGTCACTCCGAACAGAAGTAGAAAAGTAATAATTAATCGTAACGTCATTACTAACTATATAAGAAGGAAGAAAGAAGAATATAATTTATTCGTACTAACATGACTAGGAAACTACCTTAAGCACTCAGTGTGTATACTCCGCCCATACCTCATGATGCAAAGTTGCGCCATCTAATAACCTGAAAACAAGTCATATATGTTTATAGGTGACAGAAGATTAGATTCCATTCAACGCCATACTAAAACCATCTCGCCAATTTCCTCGCAGGTTACTCTCCGACGTCGTTTCGTTCCACAGTCTCCTCTTTTGCGCTCGATCCTTCTCCCTCCTCATTCTTCTCTTTCTCTCTTTCCGTCTCTACTCTCTCTCCTCCTTCTCTCACTCCCACCACCCCAGCCACCTCCCCTCTCCTCTTCCTCCACCACCAACCCGACCGCTCAAATAACAAGAGCGAAACCGCCATCGCAAACATCAGGAAGAAGAACAGCTGCCAGAGAATCTGAGATCTGGTTGCAGCGACGCGATCGATACCTGCTTGCACCCGAGGGTCGATGGTTGTATTGCGTGTGATTTTGGAAGAGATGGAAAAGGACGGAGACATTTTGACCACCGTGTCCTGCAAGGTATTTGGGTTATTGGGTTATTGGGTTATTGGGAAAGTGGAAGTCTAAGTGGACGGTGGGATGTAAAGGGTACAAAAGAGACTAGAAGGATATGTAAATTTGTGCTTTAGAGGGTTGATTGCGGGGGGAAGAAGACAGGTAGACATGAGAAGGTGGGGCTGAGGGGTGAGATTGGGGGCCGCGCAAGGATGTGTTTGATCCCTCATCTTCCCTATCATTGTTCTCTACAACATTACGCATCGTAAAAGTAAAAGGAAAAGTCAAAATAAGCATCTGTATCCACCATCTGCTTCCATGGCTCATTGAAGGACTTTTAGGAGATGGTCACATGACGGCTTTTGTGGTTCTAAACAGGGGAATTAGCTCCTTTGACTTTTATTCTGCTATTTTGGCATTGAGAGCAAGATCAGAACAGTAACAAAGAGAATTAAGATCATCTCATATTGACTATCGCAGCTTTGCCATACCTCTACCGAAAGTCTATGACCAAATATTAGGCGTCGATTCGAGGAGCGACACTCCAGTGACTGAGATATGGTGTTAATACTACAAATAAGAAAGGCGAGGGCCAGTCTAAAACTTACGGGAATATCCAAGATGGGTCTTCCGGAGCTTCGATAGACCAGTTTGGTCCCACTAGTGGCAGCACTTGGTTGAGGAACAACTTGTATCCTTCGCCCGTGAGATGAAGCCCGTCCACCAAAAGAGCTCTGAGCCCTTCATTATCTCCGCTGACGTTGTTGGGGAACTCGTTAGCTGCGAATCTAGTAATTCCATTAGCTAGAATCTTTTCGACTTGTGAATACCGGGGTAATTTACTTTCTTCCACTTTTAGGGCCGAATTCTACCATCATGGCTTTCCATAAGTCAACAACTAAGACCTTCTCGGACTCAGTCTCGGCGACGATATCTCGAATCGCGGTTCCATATTGAGAGGTAATCATATTTTCTCGACTGACTTTGGTGTACCCCTTTTTGGCGTCTTCTGCTCCGAGATGAGCTTCGTTTATCAGGGGTGGAGTGACCAGGAGGATGGTCGGGTCATGTGCTCTGACTGATGGGTGATTGATGATTTTTTTGATGTTCTCACGGTATTGCTCCTGTTCCCAAGATACTGAGGTTAGCTTTTACGATATGTCTATAAATCACCATGACCTCTCAATCATCTGAGGCCTTGATACAACCCCTTCGGAGCCTGAAAACGCGGCAGGAGAGTGGCAAAGTATCAAACTTACGAGCGGAACGTGTTGCTTCGAAGGACAGTCAGGTAGACAAGAATCATTTGCACCAAAGAGGACTAGCAAATAGTCGACCTTGGCTGCAGAAGGATCAGGAATAATCTCAGGAAGGACCTTCAATGCATGGGCGGTATTGTCTTTTACATATTAGTATTATTGGCAAACAATGTAGTCAATAGAGATATCCTACATCCACTGAACCCTCGATTTATAACATCGAGTCGACGGGAGCAATCTAAATGTGAAGTTAGTAGACTGCTGACTTGAAGAGTTTGTGTTCTACTCACGCTCTTCTAATCCAGCACCAAAATTGTAACCACCATTGCTAAGATTTGTGGAAAACTTATAACGATGTCAGAAAAAGATCGCAATAGCATAAATATAGAAGTTGCGAATGTGCAGGGCATCATCCTTAGTCTCAACGATGGATATAAACCGGGTCAGACGATTAGATATATCAAGGATTAATGATACAGCTTAACTACGAGACAAGTGAAACGGAGATATCGTAACATCTTGTAGCCGGCCGTGCCAATACTATTGAAGCTTTCTGCAGGGAGAGTGGGATGGGTAAAGATAATTAATTATACCCACTTGAATTATAGAATCGCCTGGGAAGATTAGCTTATGCAATATAGGACAGATGCTGCGTAGTATTACCAAACAAGATCAGCTGCGGATATTTTCTGGATTGAGCCATCTTCGGTATGGTTGTTCTCGTTCTGGCGTGTGCGAGAAGCGTAGTCCGCACTTTAACACGGATATGACTTTCATCTTCCCCGGGTCGGGTCGGATGTGGCTTGCCGATCGAATTAATAAGTGGCTTCAGGGTCCAGGTCTATATATTTATAAATAAATATATCTTTCAATGCATCTTCTGTTGCTCTGGCTTCACAAAATTTAACTTTTAAGCAAATATCAATTTGAGGATGCTCTTTTGTCTCCGACATCCGTCCTGACAAGCAAACAGTGTGAAGAAAGGCAGGTTTGCAGTGCTGCACGATCCAAAGCTGTAGCTCTGTGAGTCGGGTGCCACTGTGGACATGCTTCCAACAATATGGCTCATATGTCTACGGACTTCAAGTCCAAGGATTCAGGCTTGCTCTCTGACCGGGTCATGATCGTATTTCCGACCAGTTGTGATGTGGTACAAAGTCAGATGCCTTTGATGCCTCTCACGAGTTCAGCACAGCCATTAAAGACGGTCAGGGTAACTGAGACACCCACCTCCACACGCATACCTATCACACACATAATAACAATCACACCGTCCACCACCGATTTGTGAACAAAAGTCCGTTTATATTTACAGCTCGCATGTCTCTTTTGTAAGTGTAGGCACCGAACTTGACCACTTCCAATCTCTTCACTTTCGGTTGCTGTTTTCGCTTTGTTGATCTCTCCTTCCTCAGCCGCGCGTGACTCCATTTGAGCCTCCACTTCGAGGCTTGGACCTTGCCTCTACCTTATCTCCATCTTTCTCACCAAGTCCGTCTTCCTCTTTGTTACTGAAGGAGTATTTGTGTCATTTTACCTGCCAAAGTCAAATTTGCTAGGTGCAGCTGAGGAATGCATTTGTTGGCCGCTTCGAAATATGCCGTCTGAATCGCACAGCACTGGAGGCTCCAGTCCAGTCTCCCCCCGCCATTCAAGAGTTCGGAACACAAGTCTCGATAATGAGAGAACACCTCTGCTGCTTCCGCAGAGTTCTTCGGTATCACATAGGCGTGGCATGAGAGTCGCAGTAAGCCTCCCATTTGATCAAAGTAGAAGGACGTTTGCTAAAATAAACCAGTCCGCAGTTGACCTCGCAAGCCATCCTCCTACCCGCAACGGTATGCAGACTCTACGACCCCTCTGCCATTAATTGATTAAAGTAATCTAAACATACATAAAGGGCTAACATTCTCGACTCTGTAGCTAGCTTGAAAGCTCCCAAACACCATAGTCGAGCCAGTTCATGGAGCGCCCGCCTTGTCACCGCCCTTACGGCGGAACGCCTCGCATTCAAAGATCACATGAGGGAGTCCAAAGGGTCAATAGACCCGGATGATCGAGTCTGGTACGATCAATTTACTTCGACAGACTGGGTACACGATAGTATAGCGGATGCATACCGGGTTAAGGAACTAAGAAGTCGAAAAGACATCAGAGGGAGGATACTTGCCTTTTTTGATGGAGGGCAAGGATGGATTCTCAGTGCTTTGGTTGGCTTCATTACCGCAGTAATCGCATACGCGGTCGATATCTCCGAAGAACCAGTATTTGATTGGAAAGATGGATATTGCTCAAAGGGATTGTTTATCAGTGAAAAGGTATGTCGCGTGTCCACCCGGGATAATAGATATAAAGATTTTGTAACTTGGCTGGCCATGCCTCGGAGGCCAGATGCTTGCAAGCCTGTCGATAAATTCTACAAGAAAGGCATTTCTTTCAATAGAGTTTTGTACCTGAGTAATGCTAATGTAACTACAGAGGTGTTGCCCTGATCCAGGTGGTCGCTGCGATGACTGGGAATCATGGTCAAAAGTAATACGTATACCACATGTCAGTGAAGAGATTGTGGAGTATAGCGTGTTTATCGTTCTGGTCGTCACCCTTGCGTCTCTGTCATGTTTATTGACACTAACCACCAAAACTATTGTACCGTCTACATATCGAATTACAACCCTCGACGAGAACTTCGGTGCTATAACTCGCCTAACCACGGGTGAAGATGGAGCTGAGAGCCCTAAAACGCCCGAAGAATCAGAGGTTTCCGCACCAATGGTCTATTATTCTGCTGCAGGCTCTGGGGTCGCAGAGGTAAGGGTCATACTGAGCGGATTTGTTCTGCACGGATTTCTAGGAGTAAGAACTCTTGTCATTAAAACCGCAGCATTGATTCTCAGCGTTGCCTCTGGCCTAAGTTTAGGCAAAGAAGGTCCATTCGTCCATATTGCAACATGCGTTGGAAATATTGCTTGTCGGTTGTTTACTAAATATGATCACAATGATGGGAAGAGGAGGGAAGTTCTGTCAGCGGCAGCAGCAGCAGGAGTGGCTGTTGCCTTTGGGGCTCCTCTTGGTGGCGTCCTATTTTCTTTGGAAGAGGTCTCGTACTTCTTTCCTGCCAAGACTCTCTTTCGAACATTTCTCTGCTGTATTTGCGCCGCCTTAACTCTCAAATTCTTGAATCCATATGGAAATGGCAAGATCGTCATTTTTGAGGTTCGTTACATTACGGACTGGGAATTCTTCGAATTGGCGTCTTTCATCGCGGTTGGAATAATGGGAGGTGCCACAGGGGCATTGTTTATCAAAGCGTCTCGTAGCTGGGCACAATCCTTTCGCAAAATACACATCATCAAGAAGTGGCCGCTGTTCGAAGTGATGATGGTTGCATTACTCACGGGACTTGTCAGCTTCTGGAATCCTTTCACTAAGGTTCCTGTTGCAAAGCTGCTCTACAACCTGGCCGCGCCATGTAGTCAAGATAGGCACGACGAGCTAGGACTTTGTCCCCAGAACTTAGACGAGATTTTCCCTGTTGTTCGGCAGCTCGCTGTGGCATTTTTCGTAAAGGGAATCCTGACGATCATAACGTTTGGTATAGTAAGTTATGAAGCATTTATCTTGATCAAGGAGAATATGAATCAATATTCATTTAAAAATACTCCTCATTAGTATAGGTGCTAACATCAGTTTAGAAAGTTCCTGCTGGCATCTATGTACCCTCCATGGTGGTAGGTGGTCTAGGTGGGCGTCTCATAGGCCACTTAATACAATGGCTTGTACTGCGCTACCCTACAACTCCATTGTTCGGAAATTGTGCAGCCTACGTCACGGGCGAATCATGCATTGTTCCTGGTGTGTATGCTCTTATTGCAGCAGGATCAACGATGTGTGGAGTCACTAGACTGTCTGTGACTTTAGCGGTAATTTTGTTTGAGTTGACTGGGAGTCTCGACTACGTGTTGCCATTCTCACTGGCGATTTTGGTATCAAAATGGACAGCAGACTTCATTGAACCACTCAGTATCTATGTGAGTAATGTTAGGGAATCGCTTGAGTGATAAAAGCTAACCTTCCGCAGGATCTTTTGACAAACTTGAATTCCTATCCGTTCCTCAATAACAAGCATAAGCCTGTATTCACCTCAGATCTCGCGGACATCACCCATCGTATCCGACGAGAAAGGATCATCGACATCTCCACTTCACCCCTCGTCGCAGCAACTGGTCTTCGAGAAAAACTTGAAATTTTACGTCAAGCCGGTGAAGTAGACGGTGGTCTTCCGATCATCAGAAACGAGATTCTAGTAGGATTAATCCCAGCACCAGATCTTGAATTTGCGCTAGATAATCTGCAAAATGAAGCCACGAGTCTATGTCTTATGGCGGAAGTAACCAACATGGATTCAGATGATGATGATGAGGAAATTGACCCAACAGATTTCACCCCTTATATTGACCCTGCGCCTATGGCACTTGATATCCGGAGTCCTATGGATTTAGTGTATGAGTGTTTTGTTAAGTTGGGTCTGAGATACGTCTGTGTAATGCGAGAGGGGAAGTTTGCTGGTTTGGTAAGCTATAATCTCTACTTTAAAAAGAAGTAGTGAAGGCTAATTCTGATTGCTACAGATACATAAGAAAACATTTGTTAAATACATGCGAGAGCTGGAGGAATAGGTGAAACTTAGAGTGTCGTATTATTAGGCCGCTGCATTGGTAAATTGGTTATCCTGCATGTATTACGAAGCTCCATTTGGAATTTGAGCGTCTGTTTGGCATTTTGATTGGAGCATAACATTTGGGATAGCGTAGGAGTTCCTGGAAAGGATTGCTTTCTCTTGGCACATTCGGTGTTTGGTGGCACTTTTTTGGGTGGATGAATTTCTGGGACAACTTTCAATGAGAAGTTTCTTAGAAAATGCCAGCTTCATGGTTCAGAATTGGAGATCTTAGCACATATCAGCCACAATTCATTGATTGTGATGAGACTCAATGCGCTTTCTGTGAATAGTTGTGATTAAAACTTGGAACTTCACAGCTTCCAGATTGTAGATTCATGTACAACATGTATTTTTGTCTTGTCGATCTTTTCCATTTCATTCAATACGCATGAGCTTATTCTTGGATGTTTAACGAGACAATGTAATGAGTTCTGAAAGGGAGAGTGTTTGCCAACACCTCTAAATTTGCATTTAAGACTAATCTATATAAAAGGAATGCCGATCCAAGTCCTCTTGCGATATTGCACATATTCGTCTCCAAAGAACCGTATGAGATTTGCTTCCTCGCCGCGAATCCGCGCTGAGAAGAACCGCCACAACACCACGGCATATCCAACGAAGCAGAACCCATTCCCCATCATGAGCTGCGTGCCGAGGCCCCACCAGTAGTATCCAAAGTAGCTTGGATGTCTCCAAATCCCATATATCCCATCTGTGACCAGCTGGTGCGAAGCCGTCTTATGATGCGCTACAATGTGGTTGAAGTTGCGCCCCGCTTGGATCATGGCTGTGCTACGCACTGTCTGCATCACGACGAGCAGGAATAGCCCGAGGAGCGTGAGGGCACGCGAGGCGGTTGGGGGTAGCCAGTGGCGGGTGGGAAAGACGAGGCTTGTAAGTGTACACTCTAGCAGAGCAGCGACATTGGCGAAGGTATATGCAGATCCATTACTGCTAAAGAGAAAGGAGGAGATCGATGCTGTGCTGGGGTTGTATTCTGCCGTGGTCCAGAATTCGAGGAAGTGGAAAATGCAGAGGAAGGTGATGAAGAGAGGGGCGCGCCACGAAGGACTATCGGTTTGTAGGAAGATGATGGAGGATATCGTGGCGGAGAGAACCAGTGTCATCCCCAGTAGGAATGCGCGAAGGGCAATTCCTGAGAGGGATTTTGACCCCGAGGGCCCGTATCGGGCTTCTTGCGAGGTGAGGGCATCGTTCAAAGAGGGTTCTGGAGGAGGCGTATGTGGTGAACCAAGACCGCCGCCAGAGACCAGGTCAAGTGCAGTTTGAGCTCGAGAGCGCGGTTCGTTTTCGTCATAGTAGGTACCGGTAGAAGCCATCTCTGCCTCAAGTGCGAAATTTGTGAACTTGCGTAAGGGCACAAATAGGGTACTCAAAGCTTGAGCTATACCGAAATTTGATCGGCGAAGGGCAGGTTTGTACCCCTGAGAAGAATATTTGGTAGATAATTCAGTAGAATATGTATTGCCTCGGCGGCGTTAAGTGTTATAGTTCTGTCTTCATGGTGCTAGCTCTATGTGATTTTCCGAATTTTTTCACTAAATAAAGAGAAGATATTCGTAGCAAGACGTTAGTCTTAGTATTGTTGTCGCCGTTAACATTGTTTGGTAAGGCCGAGTCGAAGTTTCGCAGCCTTGCCAAGCTACGCTCCTTTTGTACTTTTCTGCCGAGTCTATGTTGACCAGCAAATGCCGACACACCGCTTTTCTTACATGCAAAACCACTAGAAGCCGTGTATGTGTTGTAGGTTAAAGGAATCCATAGAATATACTGTCATATAGAATGAGCCAGATCGATGAAGTAGAGAATGAGGCTCGCATGTCTAGAGGAGAGCTCTATCATGCATTTACACCAAATTTGACAGCAAAGAGAAATCGCTGCCACCACGCTTGTCATCGGGTACGTTAAGCCGACTGTGATACAACAGCTGCATCTTTTAAGATTTCATGTTGTACGAAAAGTACGAGAATACTTTCTTTTCTCGTTAGACTTAAGCCAAACATTTAATCTAATATCATATAGTTCAACAGCGCGGGTGAGGCTCCACGTAGGAAACTTGTTGAGCTTTGGAGAGAGTACAAACTCCATTAGATCATTCCCTTAAACAAATGGAATCTGACTCTCACTCATAGCGTGCTAAATGATAAAAGCCCCATCCCTTCACCTGGAGCTACATTAGAGGAAGACGATGTCATCCTCAAGGACGAATCTTACATCGATGGTCCCATTAAAGTAGATTATGGGACCAACCTCAGATTTGGCAGAGGAGTCTACATAAACTTCAACTGCACCTTCTTGGATACGTGTCTTATCACCATCGGGGACCGCACTTTAATCGGCCCAAACTGTTCTTTCTTCGCAGCTACACATCCCCTGGATCCCTTCCTACGCAATGGAACCCAGGGTCCGGAACTCGGCGCACCTATCACAGTTGGCCCAGATTGCTGGTTCGGTGGAAATGTCATTGTATGTCCTGGGGTGACCATCGGACGGGGAGTGACTGTGGGCGCTGGCAGCGTCGTTACGAAGGATGTTCCGCCTTTCCATGTTGTTGCCGGAAACCCTGCTCGGATTATACGAGAGATTGTGCCTGCCGCACCGGATACTGATCTGTCTCTGTCAGTTGTTGGCGAGAGTTAATTCGGTATTTAACGAAGAAATGAATCATGTCGTTCATACCGATACGAAGAAAATAGAAATCGGGATTGTACTATACTATATACGAGAATTAAATATTCTAATTAATGTAGTAGACTTAAAGTACTACTCAAGCCACTGCTTTTCCATGAAAGTTCCAGACAATAAGTCAACAAGCGCAACACGGATTTATCTATCTTTTTATAGAACAAGTAGAGAAACTAGGATCCATGTCTGTTCTAAGTCCAGGACTTAGATCTCAACCATTCTCCCAGATGCATGGGTTAACGTCCTACCTTTTGGCGTAGGCGCTTATAGAATCACGAACTATTGAAATACGCATTTGAGTCGCTGTTTTTAACTGGAGCTTTTGGTATCCACATGTCGCTTAATTTAGCTCTACCCCTTTTCGTATAATTGATTGACGAGCTTTAAGGCTACAAATGAAATATTTCACATTAATATTTGCGACTTCATTACCTGAATTAGGAGATCATTCGGGTTTCACCCGGCAGAGCTCCATCTCGAGAGGGGACATCAGGTTCTCATATCTCTATCCAGCTTGACTTCAGCATTGGCATCTCATGTAGATGCCATTTTCCAGGACAACTCAATCATCGACACGGAAACACCGAGACTAATCACAATACAGCTTACTGTGTACCACTACACATACATAGCATATGGTAAGAGATGCAGTCATTCTAATCCACGTAGGAGAGAGTGGGAACGCCATGAAGTGACGCAAAATCATTGGCCACAATTCGAGTACCAGTGCTCTGAAGCAATCGAGTGCAGTGGCCAGAAATTTTAAAGGCTTGATAAATTGGAGTTCCATCTGAAAGATGACTGCAGTATTCATCAACGAGAAGCTAAATCACGAGCTCAGAGGGGGCGGTTCCCATAGATAGTCATTGGCCCCGCGAATGCGGGTTTTGTGGAATTAACTTCCAGACATGGGGCTAAAGATTTGACCAGGTAGCAGAACACTTTGAGAGGGAGTTCGATATCGATTTGTGGAGACTTCCATTCTGGCGGAATAGACAAGGCGACGAGCCTTTTGGAGTATTAACGCACGATAATGGAGATGACGACAACGATGATGACGATGATATGTTTGGATATGGCACCCACTTAGGTGTGGGCCTCTGTTCAATCCAATCCTGAGCATTTCGGCATCGGGTTGCCAAATACTGGAAAGAATTATGCATTTGCTCGTCTTGAATGGTGAAGGTTTGGAAAACTCCTCCATTGTTGACTATTATTGAGTAGCTAGCTTAACGGTAAAATGCATCGAATTTGTTCCCAAAGTTTGTACTGTCGAGCTGCTCCACTAAGAAATCAAAAGTCGTTGTTGGTGAAAGGGTCCCGGAGCACAGAATAGCAGCGAACTCGGAAGCTTAAAATCCACCACTGCATCGATTTTCATGGGGCATACAGAAGCGTTGCCCATCGGTTGCTATGCTACAGCTCTTTGGGATGATTCGTATTATTCGATGTAGCTTTGAGGGACTTATTGAGCCAATCCTACTTGAAAATCCGTCTTTCTTCGATTTCATCCTCGGCCATTTAATAATGTGCCACGACGAGCAGTATTGATGGATAATAACGCCCAATGTCAATCATTAGGAAGAATAAAATGTTCAAAGTTCGACACAACAGATCGAACTTTGCTTGTGTACAGAAGTTGCTATTGATGCTGTTAAGAAGCATAGTTTGATTCAAAAAAAAACATAGGCTTGAGTAGCATGTGGCTGGCTGTGAGAGGAGCTTTCACTTAATCAGGTACGTGAAAATGACGATTAAGCCTGATGTGGACGGCATCTCAGTTCATTGAAAGACTCGTTCCCGGAATTGGTTGATCCTGTCTGCCTGGCAAGTCATGCCAGCGGTTCGCTTGGGACAGGATATCCTGACCATTAACAGATATAGGCACATGTTCCTCGAGAGACTGTGACTTTCGGCCATAATATCGATGAGTCTTCGGCATCCCAAACTTCGGCATCCCGAAGTAAACAATTCAAGCTCCTTAAAGGGTTGCCCGTCAGTCAGAAATTACCTTCTAGTCTCAATGAATTGTAAACTATCACCAAAAGCTGTATGAGGTAATCATGCTTCTCTTCGCAAGTGACTGCCTTGTTCGTCTTCAGATTGCTGACGCACCCTGAGTCGCAACTCCGTGTGACACAACTTGACAAAAAGAGTGCCGCGAAACCCTACGTCCGTTTTCAGCTCTCCGCGGAGATGTCTGACGTAGATGATGATGCTGATGCTCATGCTGATGCCGACCAGCTTATTCTCTATAGAACTTGACGCCAAGAATGTGTGTGTCCTGACCTTAGAGATATCAGCACGCCCAGAATGTCGGACTATTTGAGACCGTCGAAGTCGAGGAGCAACCAATGAGTCAGGGGATTGCTATCTTGAAAATGGGGATATGTCCCGCCCATGGTAGGTTTAATGGTTTCTATGTCATGTCGAATGCCACAGGTCCATTGATATGGCGACCAGGCCAGCCACATGAGTCAAAACGGTAAGCCAAATTAAGCCTTTGAGAATAGCAGCGAAATTTAAACTTCAAAATTCCATGTTCGCATTATGTTCAGCTCTCTTCTGCCTGTCTCTTCACCGCTCAAGTCCGACTTGCATGTTCTTCACGTTCAGGTGCGGCTCGTCTCTCAGGTAACAACCTCAAATATTTCTTGGCGTGATATGGCCTTTCGCTATTCTCTATCCTCGTGGTTATTGTCAGATATGAAAACGAGTAATGATGAAGTTCCGAAATACGAGTGCTTTATAAGCACATGAATCCTAGTTTCATTCGTGACGTCGACAATACCTTCTCAATAGTGCCTTTTGTGAACGAGAATACCGAGGTAGGACACACTCAGTTAATATAAGTGTCTATGTTAGCATCTCATATGAGAGCAACATGGCCGGTGTGCTGAGAGGTTTACATGTAGGAAAAGACCCCTACTTCAAGATAGGGCTGAAACAATTCTGGTTCCATACCGCCATATAAGTAGGAGGTAATTGCACGATCGGTACCTTAATACTGTACCCAAACATCAGCGAATTTCCAAAAGCTTAATGGCCGTAATAGGCTCAGCGAACTGTAGTATAACATTACGCTGACACGGCACAACCTCCCTGCCGGTATCAATCGAGGCATTTAAGCGATGTTGTACATTATGTAGGGTAACTTTCAACTACGCCCCCAACGTCTATTCGTTCTAGATATAGAAAAATTTCTGGGGCCTGTTGGATGTTCCTCAATCATCAGGCTTACCTTCCGGGTTGGAAACAAACATTGGCTGAATGGCCACCGCCACTTGGTGCCAAAGATTTTGTACCTTATGGTCCCTGAGTGCGTACTCGGTCAACTAAACGCCCCGGACGCCATTTCCACGCCGTGGGCATCGTAAGTTCATTCGTGTTACATGTCAGCACGTGGGAGACTAATGAAAGGTGTAGTATTCGCCACTATATATATGAATGTTGTATAATGACGAAACTGTGTGATGTGAATACTGCCGAGCAAGACTGAAGATGTCAAAACCTAGCACTGTAAGACAGAGAGCAAAGAAACCAAAGGTAAAGACTGGCTGTGTGACATGCAAGTAAGTGTTCTCCATAAAGCTATGTAAGACCCAGTACCACTGACAACTCAATGCAGGTTTCGCAGAGTCAAATGCGGAGAAGAGAAGCCCCACTGCCTCCGATGCACATCGACTGGGAGACAATGCGATGGATATGTGGCAATCATTCGTCCCAAAAGCCAACCGCTGGAGCTCCAGCCCACTCATCGAAATACTAGCATACTGAAAATCAGGGACCTCAATATAGGAGCTGACGACCAGGAGCGGAGAGGCTTTCAATTCTTCTGCGAGAAGTATGTGGTATTATTATCTCATGCAGAAATTGATCCAGAAGGGTTGAAAATTCTCTGGGCTGACTCGGGAATGTTCATAGAACCATGCCAGAGATATCGGGATATTTTCCATCCAACTTTTGGAGCAAGCTGGTTTTGCCTGCCACCCAAGCAGATCCAGCAGTACTCCACGCAGTGATTGCTCTTAGCTCCGTCCATGAATTAAAGGAACATCCAATTCCGGGCCAAACAGATGAATCCAGCAAACTTAAATTTGCCTTAATTCAAAGCATGAAGGCCATGAAACATTGTCAGCAATTGTCTCGAGACGCTCCACGTTCCGCTGAAGTCGTCCTTACTTCTTGCATCCTCTTTTTCTTCCTGGAGTCCTTCCAGAAGAACCACCACGCTGCCCTCTTCCATCTCAATTGGGGTATGAAGATCATAGGTTCTTTCCTTAACGAGAAGAATGGCAAAGCACAATCAGATAGCCGAGAGAAGATCTCGCCTCCTGACGACGAGATACTCAAGGAGACCTTGATTCCTATCTTTGCGCGACTGGATATCTCGGCTTCGCTCTATGATGACACACGACCGGTACAATTTGATCGACTATATAGACCACTGCATCAGCTGCCTTCTATATTTTCTATACCAGACGCATTTTCATCATTGCAGGAAGCTGATGAGAGTTTGATTACACTCGTATACCTGCTGATGAGCCAGCAGCAAAAGGTGGACACTCTCCTCTCGGGCACAATTGACGCTGCTCCCACAGATCTTGTGTGGAGCACAATCAACGAAGCAACGGAACAGAACAACATTTTTCTAACAAGGTGGCTTGAGGCTCTAAACGCCATGCTGAGGCAGCGCAAAGGTAATATGGATGCCAAAGATCTCCGCGCCGTGCTCGTCCTAAAAGGACGACACTTGACAATCTGCATAGCAAACTGTGCAAAGACAAGTGAGCAGGAGACAAACTACGATGTCCACATGGCTGATTTTGAGAGGGTGTTGACCATGTCAGCATCACTACTCAAGTATAAATCTTACTCCGTAGATCTCAACATCCTGGTTCCGCTTTTGTATGCGGTCACTAAATGCCGTGATCCGAAAATGAGGAGGAAAGCGCTTGCTTTACTGTCGCAAGCACCACGACAAGAAGGGATCTGGGACTCGGAGCTTTTTGCTGTCATCGGACGGTGGGTGATAGAGAAAGAGGAGAATGAGCGGGTGGTCATGAGTGCTGAGGATGTGCCAGCTGAGGCTCGCATAACTATTGTGAAGAAGGCGTACAACTTTGGAGAGAAGAAATGTTTGGTCACTTATTGCCAGAAGTCTCAAACTGTGGGTGGCCATATGGATGTTAGAGAGAAAGTGCTTACGTGGTGAGGACAAATGCTTGTACGGCAAAATTTATCGGTATGTTTGGTGGTCAACACATTTGATTTGGGCTTAGAGCGAATGGATGCTATGATGCGAATTGTTGAGTGGTTTGAGAATTAGGAGTTGGGAGACGCGGCTTGAAAACAATTTGCATGTTTTGACGTTGCACTTTCAGAAGTTTATTGCATCATGGAACGAACGTGAAACTTGGGCCTCGAGGATACTTGATATATCAAAGTCGACCTTCCAACTACACATCTTTGATACTGGGCCCGCTTGATATACGAGGAAAAGAACGATAGTATTTGATGCATTTAAGACTACTAAATTACTCTGGGTCACATACTGACACAATGGTGGGCATAAAACCTGAGGATTATGCTATGCAGAAGAGCTGAGAGAAAGTTTGGCAATGTTTCGAGTTTGAGGGCTATAATATGATTTCCATATATTAGTCTTTCTATTGCTTGCTCTATGCACTCGCAGAAATCGAGGTTATGGACGACTATCTAAACAACGACCATGTTTGTGAATGATCGAGTACGAGGAATTTTGCTTTATTCTACAATTGGTAGTTACCGGGGTGACTCATAGCATAAACACAGCAGCTAGCTTGTGATCCACCTAAAGTATTTAATCTATTCTGCAGAGGTGACAGATGCCTTAGGCGGTGCCATCCAGGAGAAAGCCGAGGCACCTCCAACAGGGTTCGAAGACCGAGGAATGGTTGAGATGACTCGGGATCCTTTATGTTCATCTGCTACTGGTGGCTTCTTAGACTCCCAGCGCAGTGCAGTTTCGGTCCCTCCGACATTACTCTTACGACGTGGCTCGGATGGGCGCGCCGGGCCTGGCTCGTAAGCTGCTCCTGTGCGTGCTGCAGAGGAAGAACGGCTTGTAGAAGTTGCCGCAGCTATAGATTTGGACGAAGGGCGGAGAACTTTCATGGTCTTACCTCCTCGCGTAGCTCTCTGGTATCCACTCGTTGGCTCCCCATTATCACTCCCGTTGGAGGCAGTGCCTTGTCTCCAGGAACCCCAGATGCTCGTACCGCCTACTGATTCCCGCCGAGTCATATCTGTTGAGCCTTCAAAGAATTCGTTGGTTAAATTCGCACTCTCAGTCTGCTTCTCTGTATCCGACAAATCCCCATTGGCACGAGAACTCGCACGTGATGGTCGAGACTTCATCTCAACAGTCTGCGTGGTTTCTAACCCTGAGGCAGTGGTAGTGGTTGAGATCTGAGGTGGCCCTGTAGTCAATATATCCATAACAGAATCTAACTTATGCTGTGGATTGTTTTCCAATTCGCGTGAGTTGTCAAAGCTGTCGGCTGGTATGCCAATTCCTGATGGAGGTGCAGCACTAGCAAGATCTGACTTTGACTTCGTGTCAACCGGATTGAATGCGGGTGCAGTAGCCTTCAATTCATTTCTTTCTGGTGCAATGTTGCTGGTGCAGAGGTTTTTGAATATTGTCTCGTCCTCGGGTCTAACAAATGGAACAGATAATTTGTTCCGGTCGTCACCATAAAGGGTCATGAGGTTCTGGGACAACAAAATATCTGCATTGTGAGCTCGAAGCGTGTCACTGCCTATGAACACACGAATTCCATTCTTTCGATCAGAACTCGTGCGCTGTGACAACCCAACAATCTCAAAATCAGCGGTGAGGATAGGTAATTGGGGAGCTGGGCTGCTTGATCTTGAAGCTGCTTGAGTGATGATAGCCTCAGGAAGGTAGACCGGAAGTTTGATGTTCTGACGGCCTGTAGGTTGTTTCACTACTTGGTCTACCAAGCCCAAGTCTTTCACTAAAGAAAACTCTATTACTGAACGAGGTGTACCCGAACAAATATCCGCATAAAGTAACGCGCTATGTGAAAAATCTTTAGTAAGCCAACATCTAATTATGGATGGAACTGGGCCAAGAATGAATAGTCCCGGAGGGGGGTCGGGGATGTCTAGTGATGAATCGTCATCTTGGTCCCCAACCAGGAAATTGGTGTCTAAACCTAAGCTACTCGTTCTACCCGAGTGGACTGAATGAACAGAATGGCCTGCAGAGCTATGCCTGCCATCGGATTTGTGTGACATAGAGCGTTCGGTCATAGGGTGACTACCGAATCCGCTAGTTGGGCGAATTGGTCCAAAATCGCCCGAGTTACGAGATGAATGTGCCCAGTTTGAACCTTGCAAGGCGCTGACATCAAAACGAACACTGTTGGCTCTAGAAGCTCCCCTTCTCACCGGTTCTCCGTCTGCTTCCAGTTGTAGGCTACCAAGGAGATTGTGACTTTGTTCGTCATCGTCATCTGTAAAGTCATCAAACACATTAGAACTCGGATTCTGGATAGGTCCTGTGGATTAGGCAAAGTCAGCAATGCTATATAATACATCTTGATTTGGAGACATCTTACCTTGTATTGGTGTCCCGCTTAGGATGCCTGGAAACGGTGAACTGGTCCCCCAAACAGATTTGAGTGCAGCGTCATCGGCCTGACGCCTTTCTAACCTTGAGATTCTGTCACTATGGTTGGTTTGCACGGATTGAACATGCTTGACATCCATCTGTACATGGTATAAATCTTCCCTAGTAGCCAGGTATTGCGAATCCATGGAAGCAGCCTAAAGTACGTCGCAGCCTAAGTAGTTCCTTAACTCTGATGAGCTGGACGCAACAGAACTGGCATCCAGGTATAGAATTTAACCTTGTATTCAGATGGACCACAGATACGTCTAGGTATTGACGTGCCTCGTAAAGCTCTAGGCTATGACCTCCTTTTGATCTTATCGTTGTCGTCGAAGATCACGATATCCACCTCCCCCACCGCATCGGCTTAAGACCCTTAGTCCCCTTCCACGTTCTATTTCGTCGCAGCGGCAGGGAAAGTATAACTTCTTATTTGGTTCTGGATCGTTGCGTAGGGTTCCAGAGGGTACGACTATGGAGCGAGACTTGCGCAGGTGGTCTTTACATCAAAGGGGGTTTCGCTGGGCTGGATGATATGGTCGCAGGACTGTTTCTAGGGGAATGAGCAACTTGACACGAATAAATGCTTAAATATTAGGGAAAGGCTAGCAGCAGATTCTGCGATACCCAAGAGGGGCTGGAATCTGAGCTTCAACGATGGAATGGTCCGATGGTAGTTTACGAAGCGTGTGTGGTGTCGGATAGGGGTAATCTTTGTGCTGGATTGTAATCCAATAGATACTTCAACGTGATGGCTGGCAATCGATATGGGAGACTGTAATATATTGGGTATGTCTGTTGCTGATGATGTGAAATGTAGATGTAACTCTCCCTTTGAAGTGGTTGATGTGCCCTGTGCCTGGCGATGTCCAGAATCCACTTGAACCACCTCGGCCATCCCTGCATTAAACGGATCACCCCAGATTCTCGAATCACTACAATCAATGTCGCTTTACTTAACTAGTGGTTACTTATCAAACTCCATACATAGCTGTATGATTTGCTAACAGTCCTTAGTTCTAAGATCTGAACAACTTCAAGTCAACCTAAACAATTGCCTCTACCTTTCAAACAGGTCAGCCTTACAGACAAGGCTGACTCGTTGTGGTATCAAAATACCGACAATGTGTGCAGCAAACGCTGGACTCAATCAGATATGACAGCCAGGCAATATGTGTGCCGAGTGACGAGGAAATAACCAGATACTACTAGGCTAGAAGCCCGATTTCAGAACTCCCAAACATCGGTGCTATTTCATCACGTGTAGATTAGCACCAGCCTTTGACTTCAGCCTTATTCACTTCCTCATGTATGGTCGCTACCACCATCTACCACCTTCACATCGCGTATACCATGCTGCAGCGCATACAATACTATGGATCCAGGGGTACGATCCGCCAGAAATGAACTCTTTCAGGAGGTGAGTTAACGCAGCTGATTCATTAAGCTTGATCCATCTTATGAAATACCCTTGCGAACCTTTCTTTGATTAGGAATTATTAGAGCTATGCGTTTTGTTGCTAATCAGTAAAACAGCTTAAACCCTGCTGTATTGAGCTCAGTCAGATAGCCTTGAAGAGCGATGGCAGTTCAAGTAGCTCAAAGGCACTTTTAGCACCAACAGAAAAGCTTCTTGTATTGCTGAAATCGAAGTGTCAGCGAACTGATGGCGTTTTCGACGAAAAGCTAGCCGACTACGTGTTTTTCCCCCTTTCGCAGATACTCCAACGAAAACAAGTGTACAATGATAGCCTGTCGGAAATTACAATTAGAGGTCTACACATATTGCTTCAATATGGCTGGAGAAAGAAGATTGCATTGGATTTGGCAAAGCAGTTACTCATTCTTTTGGCATTGGTGGCTGGAGGTGTACCTGGAAAAACGGTAGAACCTGTTCCGGAAGAATTGATGATTGAAGCTTTTGGGTCTTTAGAAGCTTTGTTTAAGGCTTTGAGCGTCACGCCAGGAGGAGCTACTTCTCTGGTCGAGACTGGTACCATACCAGCGCTAGGGCACTGTGTTACTGTGATACTAGATGGGATTACAGATGGGCGTTCGGCCAATACTCAGATTCAAGCATTGCGGGCATTGGATACTGTATGGCGTTGTGTCAAGGACCTGCAGGCACTTTCTACCTTTCTCCCTGCCACGATATCTGCATTAACCAAGTGTCTTATGCCTAGCACAGGCAGCCGAAGGTCGAAGAAAACTATTATTACAGCTTTGGAGGTCTTTCAGCAAGTCTTGTTGACCATCTTGAGCGATATTCGTACTCGAAATATAAAGGATGAAGGAGAGTCGTCAACGACGGAGGGAAAAAACCTCACCAAGCCATGGTTAAAAGCAACCACTAGCCAGATAAAGCTCGCTCTTTCTAATGTAATCAGATTACGTAGTCATGATTCCGAAGATGTTAGGGTTGCGCTTAATAAGTTGTGCCTGGCTATCTTAGACCAGTGCCATGATACGTTCTCGGAATCTGCTTCGATGCTTGTGGAAACTTGCATGATACTGAGTGGTGTTGTTGAAGAGGAAAAGAAATTTGACAGTGCTTCACTTACGGATATTGCTATGGTTTATCCTGATTTAGGAGAGTTGGTTAAAGGAACAGTCTATAATTGGGTTACAAGTCTTCCGAGAGTTATGCAGTCAAACGACGAAACATCAAAACATGCTGCACTCAGTCAGCTGTCCAAAGCTCACAAATTGCTAGTTGATCTAAATATTGACTCCTCGGTATTAGAAGATGCCATGGTAGACTCCCTCCGCGATAGTGTCACTGTTACTGTCGAAACATCAGCCTCGGTTGCAGTGAACAGTGTACAAGAAGCAGTTTTTGATTTGGATAGTCAATCTGCAATGACCCTCGTCTCTGAAAAAGGAACGGTCATAGATTTTCATCCTGTCATTATGCCTGAGCAAAGCCGCCGGGAAACTAGAAATCAACTAGCACAGCTCCTGAGTAATTTCGGCACTCGACGTGCGCAGATCAAAATGGCAAGTGATATGTTGGAATATGCACGTGGTGGTGTTACTGGTCCAAGTCTTCTTTCTGCCTTTTGGCTTTCATCGCAACTTTTGAAGTCAGCTACTTCCCAAAACACCGACCTAGATGAGTTTTTCAATGCCGCTGTCACATTCTCGGACGATCAAGAGATAGTGAATCAGGAGCTATTTTCTTTTTCACTCTCGGTCCTTTCAAACTCTGAGCTAGACTCCGACTGGCGTGTGCAAGCTGTTGCCCTAGAGGTCATAGCCAGTACAGCTCAAAATATGAAGGATACCTTCCGAAACGAATTAGTAGACTCACTTTATGCGATAGCTCAGCTATTGGGGTCACCGATACCACAGCTACGAGACCATGCTATCATATGTCTTAATATTGTATCAAATTCTTGCGGATATAACAACGCAAGCGAACTCATCATTAAGAACGTAGACTACATGGTAAACGCGGTGTCTTTGCGACTGAACACGTTTGATATATCCCCTCAAGCTCCACAAGTACTTGTCATGATGATCCGTCTTACTGGCCCATCACTACTACTTTACCTAGATGATGTTGTAGGCTCTATATTCGCAGCTCTCGAAAATTTTCACGGTTACCCCCGTCTCGTCGATGTTCTCTTCTCCGTCCTCTCAGAAATTGTTACGGTTGGGGCTCATTTTAACAACCTTCTCCCGCCTTCAAATCCAATATCCCACCTGAAGTCTACACCTGAAGCCCCAAATCTTGATGATATCATCGCCCTAATTACGAGAAAACCTCCCACGGATCAAAAGCCCCTCACTCATGAGATTGTCCCAGATAAACCATGGAAGGACGCCAAAACCCTCCTTGACGAAGCTGAAGCGCCACCACCAGAGGAAACCGACAATACCTCTACGTCAGAAATTGCAAAATCACCGCCAACAAAAACCTATACCATGCTCCAGAATATAACTCGGCTAGGTCAGCATTATCTCACCAACCAATCACCAATCCTACGCGCCAAACTACTTGCTCTAATGGGTACAGCGAGCTGCTCTTTGCAGCACGATGAAGATGCATTTCTGCCTCTGATCAATGATATATGGCCTGTGGTCATTCAGCGGTTATACGATGAGGAACAGTTTGTCGCAATTGCCGCGGCGCAGACTGTGAGTCAACTGTGTCGGTCAGCAGGAGACTTTCTAGCGTCACGAATTAAAGATGAGTTTCCGCAATTACTCAAGCTCGCAGAAGCCTCGAAAACAAAATTTGAAGCCGAACAGAGAAGTGGTGCAGGGAGAGGCGTATATTCACAAGCTAGTAAAACCTGGGAAGCCATGATTGGATTGTTGGTGGCGATTGTAGGACATGTACACTTAGATGATGATGCTTTTGATGAAATTCTTCGGACACTGGGACAGGTGGTAGAAAGGGCAGACGTTAGGGAGATACTAGAGCGAGTTAATGCTGATGCGGTATGGTTAGCTTTGTGTATGCTAGGAAACAAGGGCTCTAAGGGCTCTATGCAGCGACCGGTAGTAGATGGGTATGCATTCACAGATTTGGGTTTTGAGATAGCTATATGACCCAAGATGGACTTCAGTAATTATCTAATACTCAACTAAGTCACTTTTAATAAATGGCACTGGGCTCAATGCATTCTGTTTTTTGTGTTGCTTAACTAAATCACATATGTTATAGTCTAAGTTGAAGTATAGGGGCACAGAAAATATTAAGGAGTGGAAAGTTTGCATTTGATATCAGCACAATTACTTTTGATAGCGATAAGTAACGAAGGTTGAAGAGCAGTGGTTGATACAACAAGAAGCAAGAAAGGGGCGTTACAAGCTGCCACACTTAGTTCGGTCCATCAGCAATACAGAAAGTTGTCCAATATATTGGAACTTCTTGAACAGGCTTTCTGGTATCTTAAGTTCCAAGCAATAGTGAAAAGGCTCTACTCCGATTCATCGTCACTCTCAGCCTCGTTGAGCCAGGTGAGGAATACATCAGCTGACTTGCGCACCTTCTTACTGGTGGCGAGATCGATGTATTTCTTGCTGGCACGAGATCCCCATTTCTTTACGACATCCTCGTCGACCAGATCAGCGTTGTAAATCAAAATCAACACTTTGGAGGTCTCGTCGTAGATTTTGGGGTTCTCCTTGCCGAGGGTACCAATGAATCGCTCCAAACCTCCCAGAAGAGAACGCTGATGCTTTTCAGTAGTAACCATCTAGAAATTGTTAGTAAGTTCATATGTAATTTCAAGTCCTTTACTAACCTTTTTCAACATTCCAGCTCGCTTGGAAATTTGCTTGGCAATATCATCTGTGAAGATAGTCTGCATCAAAACGAGAAGAGTGCGGTGCTTGGCTTCGATACCAAGCTCCTTGGCCTTCAAGTAGATTTCAACATCATCGAGCTCGTCGACGCCTCCCTTTTCTGCGGCTTCGCTGATAATCCAGCTACCAAGTTGATCATAGCTGGAGTTGCCACCTTCCTCGTCGTCATCGTCACCTCCACCGAGGACAAGCTTCTGCTTGAGATCATCTGGGAGTTGTTGTTGGCGGGCTTTGACAGCTTCGGCAGACATATCAACAGTCCAATCGTCATCCTTGAATTCTCGTGGTGCCTCAAGTTCCTCAGCCTGGCGAGTCATTTCATCATCACTGTTGGCCTCGATCGCTAAATCTCCATCGCCGGATCCATTATCAGAGTTGGAATCACCATTGCCATTTTCCTTTGCGTCGCCATTGCCGTTGAGTTTTGCTTCACGGGCAGCTTTCTTCGCAGCTTTGTCCTTCTTGGCTCCCTTCTTAGGTTGGTTCTTGAGAATGAAACCACTGAGCTTAAGGCGTAAATCGACATCACTACGCTTTCCGCAGGCCTTGCAATCAAGCACAATATGACCATCCTTGATGACCACATCGGTTTCGGGATTCTTGCACTCCTTGCAAAGAACGAACTTGGTAATGAAGCCATTCAGGTAATCTTGAAGCTTTGAAGCCTCGTGGGCACCATTTATGATCCAGCGATCATCAGCAGGATTGGAATTTGTTTGAGCTCCTAATTCGAAACCGAAGTATTTGATGACATATGCGCCAGGTCGTGCAAGTGATTGGGCAACACTGCTAAGGTTGACAATGACCGTCTTGATCCCATTTCCTTTTCCTTCGATCTTGGACTGGAGCTTCTCCATTTTGTAACGGTAGAAGGGCTTTTTGTAAATTAGCTAAGATTATCTCTCACAACACACTAGAAATAGGGACATTAAAAACGTACATCCTTAACATCGCTTCGGATATTGACAGTAGCCATGATTGCGATTTGTTATGGGTATGGAGCGATTTCTTTTAATAATTTCGAGGTACGGCAATGAGCTTTATAAGACTGGATGATGCAAACATGAAGCACTAAAGGAGATAAGATGGGAAGTTGTTACTGCTGGCGAAACATTCGGAAATAGGCTTTAGCCGTTGGAAGAGAAAATATCGGGGCTACTCCGCGGTATGCGTTGCAGCTCGAGAGGCGGCTGACTGAGGTCGTTTTCCTTGGTCGAGAGATACATATAACACAGGCTTTTAGTATGCCTCTGTGGTGGTGGTTTCGGCTGGGTGGAAGAAGGCTTCCTGTGTGTAGGCTGTTACGAAAGGCTTCGCGTTGGGGCGCTGACTGATTTAAATGCTGCCCAAGGATTTGAAGACTCCTGAGGTTGGCAGATTTTATTCGACGTCCTTATGGCGTATGCAACCGATAGAATAAATTGTAGACTGCGGTTGTCTGTCGTTGAATTTGGTGGTGAGTAGGTTGGGCAACTCTTTGTGTGGTGGGGAGAAGAGGAAACGTTGGACGGCGACGTGATACGAAATTTAAATAAGGCACACAGGCACACTAGATTTTCGGCTAACAGCCGCATCATGGATCACGACTTTTAAAGGTATGGATGATTATTATCCGTAAGGTAGCTAGTATCCATATAGACTCTGTAACCGCCTATCGTATATATCTAATCTTTTCTTTCATCCTTTTTTCCTGTTAAAGTGTTGTCGCTGGAGAAACTTCAGCACGTGATTTAAATTATCACGTGAAACACCTCCATTGATAAAGATAGTTCATGGAAAGCAGCATATCTCAATCCTCAACCTTATGAATGCCTCTGAAGTTCTTGGGTTTGCTATGCCTAGACAGATCAGACAAGCCCTTGCCGTTTGATCTCGCTCCAACAGGCCTCCCATCCTCTTATGAGTGTCAAACAAGCTTGATGGCTTAAACTATAGATCACCTCAACTTTTCGGCGATCTTCCAAAATCAGGTACCAGAGTCAAATAAGCGTGATGATAACTCGAAAAAGGAAAATTGTTTATTCCAACTATTATATGGGGCAGAAAAGTGTTGAAGACGTGTACCTTAGTACCAATGCAGTTTAGCTCCTCATAAGTTAACGTCTTACCCCGCCTTTCACTTCTTGACCTTAAAACATCTACTTCTACCTCTTTTTTAGTTCCACACGTACAATTCTTTAAGAGTTCGAGGCCAAATATCTTTCTATTCTTAACTGAATATACGGACTTCTTAAAACCTCACTCTTGCTTCCAACAACTACCGACTGCAACAACACCTTTCCAGCCCGGAAGTCTAGAGATGGGACGGAGCGGCTCCAACATCGACTACTCGCTGTATCTGGTAACAGACTCGACGCCAGCCATTTTAGGCGATCGAGATATCGTCGATGTTGTCGAAGCGTCATTGCGCGGAGGCGTGACGTTGGTGAGTCGAGACGCACCCACGCCTATTATCACGCTCATTTTGTGATCCTCGAGGTTCAATACAGAGACAAAACTAGCTCAACTGAGCATCTGGTTGCCACGGCCAAAAGACTACATGCTGTGACTCAGCGGTACAAAGTTCCCCTGCTTGTGAACGACCGCATTGACGTTGCTCTGGCTGTTGGCTGTGAAGGCGTACATATCGGGCAAGATGATCTCGGTGTGTGTTCCTTGGCTGTCACTTCACCCGGGATTTCAAGAGTTTGTGATGAGACAACTATGGTCACTGCTTGTCTTGTATTAGACTTTACCATACATTCGATTCGTCGAAACATTAGTTATTCATAATGTTTCCCGAGTATGTTGGAATGTTAATGTTCATACGCTCAATCGATTTGCATACTGGAAACAGTCATAAACTCTGGAAATCTCTGAGGCACTCCTTCTTTGATTCCCTTTCTAACTGAGAAGACCTTCCAACGGCAAAAAGACTGCTTGGGGAGGATGCCATTATTGGCTTGACGGTTTCTACAATCCACGAAGCCCAGACTGCCTGTGCTGAGGGTGCTGATTATCTGGGAATTGGGACTATGTTTGCAACACCGACCAAAAAAGACACGAAGGACACTATCGGAACAGCGGGTACCAAGGAAATCTTGGAAGCTATCTCCATCACAGGAAAGAATGTGGGCACCGTATGTATCGGCGGTATCAACGCGACTAATATTCAAAGAGTACTTTTCCAATCGTCCGCTGAACTTAAATCGCTAGATGGTGTCGCCGTTGTAAGTGCTATCGTGGCTGCGACTGATCCCGAACAAGCTGCCGGCCATCTCCTGGAGTTGGTCAGGACACCTCCTCCATATGCAGCTGCAGAACTGGCGAATTCCAATAAGCTTGATGATCCCGCACAACTCGTGAAGGAAGTTGCTGCAATCATTGCTACTGTGGGCAATAAGGCCCCTCTATCTCATAACATGACAAACTTGGTAGTTCAAAACTTTGCTGCCAACGTTGCTCTAGCAGTGGGCGGCTCGCCTATCATGGCCAACTATGGCGAAGAAGCTCAAGATTTATCCAAACTTGGTGGCGCTTTGGTGATCAATATGGGTACCGTAACACCAGACGGTCTCCAGAACTATGCACAGGCATTGCAAGCGTACAATCTGGCTGGTGGTCCTGTAGTATTCGATCCTGTTGGAGGAGGAGCTACATCTGTTAGACGCTCTGCTATCAAGACCTTACTCTCCAAGGGCTACTTCGATGTGATCAAAGGAAATGAAGGTGAAATCAAAGCCGTCCTCGGATCATTGATTCAACAAAAGGGAGTCGATAGTGGACCAAGTACAACTAGTGACATTGAAAAAGCAACTCTGGTACGAGACCTTGCACAAAGAGAACGAAACGTCGTGGTCATGACCGGTGCGAGGGACTTTGTTAGTGATGGAAATCGCACATTCGCTATCTCAAATGGTCATGAGCTTCTTGGTCGCATCACAGGCAGTGGCTGTGTGCTAGGAACGACGATTTCTCTGATGTTGACCGCAAGCCGGGAAGACAAGTTGTTGGGTACCATCGCAGGGCTACTTCATTATGAGATCGCAGCGGAAGTCGCAGCTGTTCGAGAGGATGTTAAAGGCCCTGGAACGTTTGTTCCCGCCCTAATCGATGAGTTGTACAATATCCAGAAAGCTACAACGGCGGGAGATCACAGTTGGCTAGACGGGGCTAAGATCGAAGCTATAGACATATAAACTACGAAGAATAGTAAGAGCCTACGATACCGAGGTCAGCGCGTCGCCGATATATGTGCAAGTGAAGAAGGTGACGCCTGGTGGAGCTCCTATGTTCGCATTGTCTCCATATATCGAGTTTCGACTTTCCCGCTTCAAGCCTCACAATCCATGTATGAAAGACCTATCCATCAAAGTGCGGAGTGCCTCCGTATAGTGGATCGCATCACATTTATCATTGGCGACCAACTATCTGAGTCTCAACGTCACCATAGTCGAGTCGAGGACTGCATCAATCGCCACGTGACTGATATGAACACCGTCAGTCTGCATTGGGATATAGCAGTTGACATGATGCTTCCATCGATGCACTTTGACGGTCCCATACTCTTTGACTACCTTTGGTCACTTTCTGTGTTTACTTTACCTTTCGATACACCGTGTACTTCTTGGGCCGGGGTCGGGATCAGCTTTCAACATGAAGAAAAGAAAGGGGCGCCGAACGATGTGTCCTGATAGGCCGGGATGGAAGTCAAACCTCCTTTTTTGTGGTCGGTGCGAAGACTTATTAAACAGCCGAAAAAGCATTACTCGTGTTTTGAACTTCGGTGGATCAATCGGTGGAGATAAAGGGTGGATAGTTACGACTCAAGACAAAGACTACGGATCAATCGTGCCACCTTTTACAATTGTCTGGTTTGGGAACGATACATGGGCAAGAGAAAGAATGGTTGATTGATAGATTTGGACACTGAAAATTTGCAAGGCGTGTCGTCAGATTAAGGAAGGCCTGAGGCGAAAGTCATCCCACGTGGTTGGAAATTGGCGCGTCCCGCCACGACAGCCGAGCCTCATTCCCGAATTCTTCCGACCACAGATTTGCTGCCAGGCCTACGCTAGTCCCGTTTCGATAGCTGTGCGGGTTTATATGGAGCTTACTCGATACACGACCACGACATTACACCAATCGACACCCAATTCCGTGCGAATATCAATACTTCAATAAATAAAAGCTAGCTATGGCAAGGGGGCGCCAACGAGGTCATAACCCGTAGTCTGGAAATGGACTACGACAATGCCCACAGGCCATAGATTGCCTTGTGCACTACTTGGCGAGTCAACCGAGCTTCCAAACGCAAGAAAAACTCTTCGCCCTTTCTTCTTCCTCTCCGACCTCTTACTCTCTGTCCTTTCAACCTGTCAAATCCACACACACTCATCCACCACAAAGCCAGACACATCTCTACTCCACGCTCTTTGTCCTTTATTCATCAGCGTTTCTTCAGCACATATACACCTTTACAATGGCCGCTTCCCGTATCATTGCCCCCAAGATGGCTTCCCTCATGGGTTCCACCGCTGTCAAGGCTGCCCGTCCCATGATGCGCTCCAGCGTCAAGGCTCAGGTCCCATCCCAACGTGCCTTCTCTGGTAAGCGTCATTCTGCACATTCTGCAGCTCCAGCTACTCAATTGACCCCTTACTAACTCAATTGATTGCAGCCGTCAGCTCCAAGAGCACCGCTTTCCAGACCGTTAAGCGTCAACAAGTCTCCAACATCCTCAATGCCACCAAGAAGGTTGCCGGTCGTCGTGCCTACTCTTCTGAGATCGCCTCTGCCATGGTCGAGGTCTCACAAAACATGGGAATGGGTTCTGCTGCCATTGGACTCGGAGGAGCTGGTATCGGTATCGGCATGGTTTTCGGTTCCCTCATCTTGGCTGTTGCCCGCAACCCAAGCATGCGTGGACAACTCTTCTCCTACGCCATTTTGGGATTCGCCTTCGTTGAGGCCATTGGATTGTTCGATCTCATGGTTGCCATGATGTGCAAGTACGTTTAGATGATTATTCTGGACGGGGGAGGTTGAGAGCTGGTGGAAGTGGTTTGGGACCGAAGTCTTTCTTTTCTTTGTTTGTTGCATAGAGCTTAGATGAGCCAAGGATTTCGAACCAAAAATAAACGGACGGATACTAGACACATACACCATACGCACTCTGGAAGCATTAGACAAAGACATATACTAGACTCTAGATGGTTAGAAGGCTGTAATATTATTGTATAGAGAACCAATACTACACTCTGCAATTAGACAGGTGGTCCCTTGCTTTTGATGGATGTGCCAATAGTTAAGTAACTGGGAGAGTGATATCGTTAACCAAATAGCAACTTCATACTCAGGTGTTTGATTGTCGATAAATAGATCCTCACATGCAGGAGCACATCTAATTAATCATCTCCTTCTCCCCTTCTCTTTCTTTAATATGGGTTATCGAGCACTTGAGTTGAAGATCTTACATACGAAAAGTTGTCAAACAGCTCGGCAAACTTCGGCCTACTTCGCAGTACCAGGGGCTCGGCACAAGGTTTTTCGAGAAAGCTCTATCCAGTAATTTATGCTAAGCGCATGGTTCAAAAAGGTGGATATATTCGGATTGTTTCCAATCTATCTCAATTGCTATCTGGGATAATGAATTGGATAGTGATGGTATGCTCCCCATCTTGCAAAAGTTATTGGTCCCGAGTGGTGAGCTATCATGTAGTACTCTTTTTGAACTTAGCTTCTATCATGGGGTAGAATCTTCCCCTGATGCTTCGCAACTCGGCTAGAAAGCTTTTGACCTGTTCCATTACCTGAATTCTGTGCCATTACCCGAAGTATCATTTTCTTTTAGTGTTTTTGAACTTGTCCAGGTTCGAGATGCCTTGGCATAGGATGCATAGATCTCACTGCCCTCCTCTCATTCGCCCCCTGAGAAGTTAAGCGAGAAGCTTACAACATCACTTGGTTGCTTATATGCAGGGCTGATGCCTATTAAGAGTTTGGAGCAATTTAATCAAATAGCGCTTAGTACTACTTACTCCGTTCAAGCATGGTTAGGGTTACTTTAAATCACTGGGCTATGGGCTCAAGCCTGGCTACCATAGTCACCGCCATCATGGGCCAGAAAGACTCTCAGATCGCTCTCAAACTTGGGCAACCGAGAGATGACACTTCTCGTTCCGTCAATGATACCGTCTACACACCAGATCAAAGCTCCTTGCACAACATAGTCTTGGACTACTCAGATATAGAGCCAGCCGATAAAAGCAATGCAATTCTAAATTACCTCGCTACCCCTTCCGCTCCCTTAACCACCATCCACGAAATTAGCATTATGGGTAGGATTTATCCTGTAGCTAAACACCAGCCCAACTGGACCCAACTCGTCGCCATTCTCCCCTTGCTTTCTCTATCAGAACTACACTGGACGATAGAGACATCCATCCCTAATGAGATCGTCCTTATCCTTGAACAAATGTCACCTCCATGTCGCTTGTATTATGCGACATCTCACTACCCCAAGTGGCAGGATGAGATGATGTGGAAAGAAGTTTCAGGGATAGATTCTGGAAATCCCCGTGGGTTCGAGAACTTGGTCGGCTCACCGATTCTGTACTCGCTCCGATCAGACATTCGTTACGGGGGGTATCCAGATTTCGAGTCTCTTGATCGCATCTTCAGAGTCCTATCTCAGACCCTGACGTTGCGAGCACTGGATCTATCATTTAGTCATTCCGGTGGATGTCTTCTTAGTGGTGGTCAACCAGATGCGTTTGATTTCGCTTCCTACACAAATATTACCTTTCCACCCCTAGAAAGTCTAGCGCTGAAGGGATATAACCTTGATGAATCTTCAAATGGTGGCGAGGCTTGGAATTACAAAGATCCGTGGAAACAGAGCATTGAGAGTAGATGGTATGGAGGCTGGGTGAGCCCAGTGCTAGAACTTATTGAGGAAGTAATTATGGTGGTGAAAATGGATTTGAGGTTTTGGCTTGCAGGATTTGAGAGATGGTGGTATACTGCGCAGATTAGCGATGGGCGTACAAGCCTAGATTGCTGGTTGGAGGTGATGGACTGGTCTAAATTGCGAACCTTGAGCCTACATAGGCCGTCGGACGACACACTTCGAAAATTGAGGAGAAGCACGCTGTCGAGTTTGAGGGAGTTGACGATCACTGGAACCTATCCTCCGAGCACCAGTGCTACGCTTGACTTTCTGAAGAACCTCCCTGCGCCTCTTTCGGCTCTCTCATTGGGTAATGCGCGGTGTTGTTCCACGGATGATCTGGTGAGTGCGCTGTCGACACACTCTCAGAGCTTGAAAAGCCTCTCCATTCACTCGTCCGGGTCACGGCGTGTGCCACAAAATCAAACACAAATTATGCACTTCGCAACATCATGCCTCTTGCTTCAGAGGCTGGAGATCGATATGCCCTATCCAGCTAAGTCGGATATAGTAGATGAATACATAAATGGAACTTACGCACCGCTAGCTACGGGTTCAAAGTCGCTTAGGGAAATCGCTCTCCAGTTCCCACTATCGGCCCACCAGCGAAGATCGTCTGATTATGAATGGGAAAGTCATCAGTTGGAGTTCGAGGGCATGGATGCGGAAAACAAGGAACCTAGCTTTCAGTTTGATCGAGAGTTCATGGAGAGTTTATATGCGTATTTCAAGGAAAATGGAGGGATAGAGAAGTTGGAGATTTTTGTAGGTAATTGGAATAGTAGGAATTGTGACGATTATAGAGAGCCGCAGTTCAAGGGGAAGTTTAAGAGGTGTGTTTGCACAGTGGGACAAGGCTGTGTGGTGGACGAGGGAGGGGGGATGGGGTCGGATTGGGAGTACGAGTAGCTTGACGGTAAAAATACATATCAATTTCAAAACCACTGATTGTGTTGTGTAAAAAGATAGAGGAATTAAAGCTTGGTCATTTCCTCAAGGTAAAATATCACAACTTCTCGTCGTTCTTTTCCGGTGGCTAAATTGACAGTTGGTGAGAATCTACTTCTAACTTATCGCTATTAAGTAAGGAGCAAATCATGATACTTGTTAATCACCGTCTGTATAAGACCATTTCCACTTCTTCAGTTTCTATGAATTTGAGCTTTAGGTTCTTGGCCCTGTTGAATATCTACTAATGAGCTCATTTTGTAGTCAAAAATCGGCTTCGTCCACGCCAAAGGAAACATTCTGAAGCTATACACATGAACTTGCTAGAACGACCGTAGCTCGTTATGCTCAAAATGACTGTGAGTAAGTATAAAAGTAAGGTGTGTCGAGTCTGAAACACGTTTTTAAAGAGTTAATATTAAGCTGCCATGAAGAGTATATGGCCAATATGTGGTCGGCCAGGTACTCTACCCTGGAATGAATCGAGGATTTCTTCAGAGGAACTTGGACGGGTTTTGTCAGAGGACGCTATTACAGAATGAAAACATAACCATCGATAACCTTTTCCAACCTTCGATGTTGCAAGATCATTTAACATTAAATCAGAGGCTGTACCACTATAGAGAAAGATAGGAAATTCCTCAGAACTTACGAGTATTTATCTCTGTTACTTTTGATGGTTCATACCTGCAAAAATGGGTTTCTTTTGGTCGTTTGATAATTCCCAATAGCACTTGGTCACCAAGACGGTAGAATGAAGTTTTGATTTTAACAATGATCACCATTTACTTCCATCCGTTGTACTCTTGGCCGCCACTACTGGGAATATATATACCCCCGCTGGAGAAATAAGACGTGCTATGCATATTTTGATTCAAGCAGATTGTTAATATAGACTGGGGCCGTTCCCCGATATGCAGCCAGATCCCAGCGATCCGGCGATCGATTTGAAGGCTTGTCATGCGCAATTTATCGGTTCTGATCAATAGATCTGAGCACGACGGGGAACGAAACATCGAGAAATTTGTCTAGATCTACAGATCAGGCTACACATGAGCACATAGCTTAAAGCGTTACTGTGGCAGAAATCAAGTACACAGTTGTCCACACTTGTATGCTACTCCATGACATCAACATAATACTGTCTCTGAAACCCAGTATTAGTTTGTGTTTTGCGTTAACATTCTTCGATATTTGATCTTACCTTCATACAATTTAATTAGTGTCTAGTAATTTCAGAACCTCCCTCGAACAAGAAGCGCCAAATATTGAGGTGCGCATCAAAGAATTGAGAAGGATGGTTAGATCGCGAATATGAGCGGGTGGGAATACCATGATCGGCTTCTGAGGTTTATCCACAACATTAGGCCCAGATACACAGAGCAGTTACACGAACTTGGAGTTTTGCCAACTCGGAATTCATGAGTATAGATTCCCCGTCCTCTCATCCAACTTCAATCACACGTCCTCGATCTGGATGAACCTGTCGTTGAACTCGGCCAACTTGGCTTTCACCATCAGCCGAGACACGAAAGAGTACACAAGTAACCCCGCCGTCTAATCATTTCGAAACTATCCCGATTCCCAGACCATGAAGGGTAAAGTTTGTCTATCGATATAGATCTAGTACTCGACCATTCAGCAACTCTTAAAAAGCATGCCAACACAAAGGGCTGCGGTTAAACACGCTAGAATTGCAGCTGACGAATGGAAAAACTGGAATTTGACATTCTGCGGAATTATCCCAGGCCACTTATCATCGTGGGATATGGTGAGACTCTAGATGATTTACCCATGGGGACGGGACGTTGCCTCTCCCCGCGCACACCGGTACCTTGCTCGGCATTCAAAGGATCGCAGCACATCCCGCGCTAGTGTAAATCATATTCTGCCAGTTGGATTTGGCGCGCATATAAGAGGCTGGCAACCAGGATTGCTGTGTTACAAACATGTATTATTTGTTAGTCATATTAATAGGAGATTTAACCTTAAATCACAATGCGTCATTAGATCTCGCCTATCGTTCCTGTTTCATTATGCGGGGAAGTGGACGACCGTGAATAGGTGGTACAGACAATCACAGGAGAATAGAGTACACAGCTTCAAGTTCAGATGAGTAAATAAACAACACAGCATAAAAGCATTAGCCGTGTACCCGAGAGCACTGTGGCAAGGACGGAAGATTAAGAGAATGTTCAGTCTCTATGTTCTTCTATAAAAGGCGCTAGTATACTGGCTTTTATTCAACTTTTCTTCTCTCTCCTTGTACCTCTTTACTTCTGTGGATTTTTTTATGATAAAGAAAAAAACTTACTACAAGATGAAGTTCTATCTATCAACACTAATTCTGACCGCCATATCTGGCAGCGGGATTGCTACGCCTGTTGAGAAGCGACAGTCAAGTACTGGCAATGGACCATATGCCCCTGCTGTAAGCAGACTTGAGACCTATGTCTTCTCAGCTAAGGCCTCGCCATGATGCTAACTACCCACAAGGGATACAGTACAGATCCCAGCCTCCCAAATCACACGCTCTTCCAACCGAAGACTGTACCCTCTGGGACGAAGATGCCAGTCATGCTCTGGGGAAATGGCGGCTGTTCTGCTGATGCTCTCTCGTCGGCAAATTTCCTCATCCAGATCGCATCAGCGGGCGTGCTGGTAATAGCGAGCGGGACACCCAAAGGCAGTGGCAGTACAACGGCTGATCTGATGACCGCGGCGACGGAATGGATCAATACGAAGGCCGGGACGGGCTCCTACGCAACTATCGATGCGAAGCGAATAATCGCGGCTGGATGGAGTTGCGGTGGAGTTGAGGCCTATACGCAAGTGTGGAACTCTCGCGTCCAGTCTATTGGTATTTGGAGCTCTGGTCTGTTGACCAACTACACAATGGCAGCCCAGATCAAGAAGCCTGTGTTTTACTTCCTAGGTGGCTCAGGCGATATCGCATACCAGAATGTAAGTTTCTTGTAGCTCTTTTTTCGTATTCTAATTTTTCTTTTCTTTCCTCAATTCAATTGGCTTCGCTTCACTGAAAACGATACATCTTCCTTTACTCCTTCCACTACGCTCTTCTCGCCCTCTACTTTCACTCACTCAGAATATGGTGTTTGAAAACTAACGCTGCCTTCCAACTAAAGGGTGAACGAGACTACGCTGCTCTCCCTGCTGGCGTACCAAAGTGGAAAGGCAATCTTCCCGTTGGCCATGGTGGCACCTATACGCAAGACAACGGCGGCAAATTCGGTACCGCGGCCACGCACTGGGTTTCGTGGCTCTTGCGAGGAAATACCACTGCGGCGAGCTATTTCACCGGGTCGGGGGCTCAGAATGATGGATGGACTGTCCAGAAGGCGGATCTTGATAAGGTTTCAGTGACGCCGATTTAAGAGATGGAAGAGGGGAAGAGAGGGTGGGGAAAACTGGACTTGGAATATTCATATGTGTTATAGGGGAATCATGCTGCTGTTGTCAACCCTTTTTTAAAGTAACAAAGTTGTATAACATATTTCAGTGAGCTGCGAAGATGTGCTTGTCATCTTGAGACGTGTCAATGTTGCCCTTTCGTTTATATCGTATTTAGAATAGACAGTTTACCGTTTCATAGAGCCTATCTAATTATCAAAGTTTCCAATTCCTGAGTGCGCGAGGATGCGGATAGCTCCAGATCTGAAATTTTGTGTCTCCTCGTTTGAGCTCCTACCTAGGATGCTCAAGCAGATGAACTTTTGCTAACTACATACCTCACGAAAGAGAGAAGTTTCAGTCACGTAAAGAGACCTTGCAAGGGAAATGATCCACAAGATGAGAAGCCCCTTCCTCGATCAAGTAAGCCCTCGCGCCACGGTAGGTTTTTTCGCCTGCCCTCGGGTTCGCGATATCCCACTCCTCATAGGCATCCTCAATGTCAAATTCACGCACAATGTTTGCAAGCACAACTCTTAGCTCTAGCATCACCAAACCTTGGGCAATGCAATTCCTCGGACCATGCTCAAACGGCCGCCAGGCTCCTTTTAGTGGGTACAATTCATGGCCTGGCCCTACCAACCAGCGTTCGGGAAGAAAGTCGTTAGGCCGCGGCCAGTATTTGGGCGCGACTTGTGTGATTTGGTGGATGCTGTAGATGGACGTATGCTTATCTGTTGGGCAAGCATTTCCTGCTTCGTCAACTAGGCTTACGCCAGCACTTCCTTGTCGGATCCCGCTTGCAGCTGGAAAGAGACGCATAGCTTCCTTGATAACAGCGGTGGTATATGGTAGATTATTTGCGAGATGTGGGTTGTCGGTAAGGGTTTTCGAAACTGCCGATAAATCCTCTCCGAGGATATGATCGTGTTCTTCTCGGATGCGAGCCAATGCCTCAGGATTTCTAGCCAGGAAGTAGATGCAGAAGCATATTGTGCTGCTTGTGGAATCATGACCGGCAAAAACGAATAGTCGAATTTGACGGATTGCGAAAGCGCGGAAATTGGAATCTAGTCTTTCGGGTAGGACGTTTTGGTCTTTCAGATAAGCTTGAAGAACTAGATCTATGACGACTCTACTTCGTGTTTCATCAAACCCGGCTTTATATTCTGCATATCGCTTGTCAAGTTGGTTACCAATATACTTATTCATTCGACGGCCGTTCAGCAACTCGAAATACCAACGCATTGGATTGATACTGATGGAGGCAGTTGGCGCGTGCCATTTGATTTGACTCAACATTGAATCAGCTAGGACATTGTAGCCGCTTTGCGCTCCCAAATCAACATTTCTACTGCTGGTCAGTAATGACTTTCATCGTGGGATATTTTGGAAGGTGCCTACAAGATGGTCTGGCCGATCATGTCCAACGTGAACCGAAGTGTAACTGGATCTAATTGAAATAGCTCTCTCCTTTTTGCAAAGGTCATCAAAGTCCTGCGAAATTTTGTTATTTGCTTTATCATTCCTGGAACAAGCGTGATAAGATGTTGGTCATTGAAGCCTTTGTTGAAGACCGTACGCCATGGTCGCCAATCTTTCTCCGGCATGTCGAAAAGGGTTGGCCCACCGGTTATAGGTTTGAAAAAATCAGCCAACATATCAGGTTTTTTCATAGAAGTAAGTGTATTGTTTTGGAATCCTTCGGTAACTACCGCGGGTGATATGACAATCAGCATCAATTCTGCTACCGGCCATAAGTCGAGGTAGAAGACTCCCTCATTTTCAAAATTCAATTGGTAGATTTCCCTGAAAGCATGAAAATAATGAGCTTTGTATGGTAGTTCATTAATGTAAGCCTTGAGATAAAGCAAGTGTCCGAATAGGAGGTTGTGTCCTGGTGCAACTGGCTGGAAATGTAATCAGCCAAAATACTCAGACATGCAAATTTAGATATCGATAAATACTGAAATAGAGCGGGCTGAAATCATACCAAGCCACTCCTACGTAACCTAATTACTTTCATGCGTGCATTGTACAGCCTTTTAAGCGCATAGCCGACCAAATATGCCAAACTGAGCCAAATAGTAAATTGAATGGCCTCCAAGGTGGATTCTGGAAAAGCCATCCTCAAAATGCGTTGGAAAAATGACCGGATTCAAATTCCACAGGTTGGAGCAGAAATGGAAGAAAAATGCGAGAAGATGATCACAATGCAGGTAGAAGCTGTTTGTACTATAAGGCAGGGTTCGCTGTCATCAATTCAACTAGGGGTTTGTTAGGTAGGCTAAAAACTGTATTGGCAGCTTTGGTGTCTGGGCTTATGAAATAGTTCATCTAGGGCGCAGATTGTAGAATCAGAAGTTGATATTTTGCAAATTGACACTAGATTTATTTCATGGGATGATAGTTGGGATGATCTGGTTGTTTGAAGGGGTTCCAACAACCAACAACCGACAACCAACAATAATAAGAGTATCCCACTGGCTGGGTTAACCACGCTACTGTCCCCAATATTTGATATCCTTTAATATTGCTATACTCAGCAAGCTATAGTCTCAGATGACAGAGCTCGTAACGCCGATTTAGGACCAAATCATTATCCTCAACAGATCCATTACGCTTGCTGGATACAATGCGCACCTTTTGGCGTGTTTAAATGATAAGTTTAGTTCAAAGGGAGGACGATAGACGGTGAGGTACCGTGTTTTAGTTGTCGTACGAGAATCGTGGCCAGCAACTAGGATTTTCGAAAACCCCAGCGGATTGTATGCTGGACGATTCAGTCGCATCCACTTTAGGAAACAGGCCTGCTATCTTTGCACATCCATTTACGTCACCAACCCAGCCGCAAGAGTGAAATAACAAGTAGATAATTGATCTTTGTTTAATAAGCTATAATTAAAGGAATAAGTGATGAAGAAGAGATCGTTTGTTAGTTGACGAGATACGAAATACCTTGATAAGGAACAGTGTTGATTGATCCCTTTTCTATCCACTTGTGGATCTCCAACCGTTTCCTTGGCGGTCGTCTGGGTCGCGATCACGACACGTTCACGTCTGGTAGAGCTGAAATTATATGTACGGGAGCATCGCATACCAAAGTGTTCTATAAATTGATACTGTCATCTTCATTTTAAAGTCAACATCGGCTCTGAGTCGGTCTGTGGAACGTGTGCCTCAGAGCACGGGTCAGCCAATATAAGCAAACTAGACAGTGACGAGGACTTTGAGTTGGTTAATTCCCTAGAAATTGATAAAAGAATCGTTGCTGAAAACAACCAAATCTTGCAGTCATCAAAAGTCGGCTCTACCCGGCTGATCATGCTGCTGGTGAGTTATTGCGCAGTAATATATACAGGGCACAACCTTTAAAGTCGAAACACTAACACGTTTGCACAGGAGTTTCACCTACGACACTAAATCGAGAGAAATTGCCTATACTATGGTAAATCCTAACACTTCGTGAGTTTTCTTTTCAACCACGCTTTAAACTCTAGTATCACTGATTTTGTGACAGAGTGGGAGAACACGCGTTGGAGTATGCCAGCCAGCGTGGGGACTTAGAATCTGTCCTGGAAATGGTGCCCTGTTCCAGCAACTTGGACCTCCAGCAATCGTTGTGTTTGGCTGCTTCAAAGGGGCACTTCAAACTCGTGTCAGCGCTTCTCGATAATCCAGCCATCTCACCTGACTGTGTTGCCCCACTAAAATCCACAGCTCTCTGGACAGCTTTAGGAGGGCAAACCGCCTTAGCACTAGCGGTATCCTCATTAGAACCTAGGAGTGTGCAAATATTGCTACAGAAAGGTGCTGATGCTCGAAAAACTTCTAAAAGAGATCTGAGCCGTGGTTACTGGAGCCCTGACGTGGAGACATTTGAAGATAAACAAACTGCCCTTCATGCCCTAGCTCTAACAGATTCCACTGAAGCCGATAAGCCTAGTGCACAGTTGATACTAGATATGCTTCTATCAGCAGGGGCTGATTTAGAGGCAAGAGATGAGACAGGAGCCACTCCGATCATGCTTACGATTGGAAGAATCCAGTCTTCGCCGTGTAGTCTATTAACCCTTTTTCTTTCTGCTGGTGCCGACCCATGCGTTTTAAACTTTGCAGGAGAGTCATTACTTCACTTTGCTTGTCAGAATTTGTCTAGTGTAGAAGTTGCAAGCTTGCTTCTCAGGTATAAAGCAAATCCAAACCAAACAAGAACTTCGGATGGCCAAACACCCTTACACAGGTATGTTAGGTTACTATTTTCTATTTTCGTAGGCACGGGTTAATATTTTCCCTTCTGTATCCCTTGGGTTATGGGAGGAAGGGAAAAAAGTCATTATATGACAGTGTTATAAGGATTCTATAGAATCTTCAGATTGTACTTAGAGTTCTAAAAACTTGTTTCTGTGTTGCGGACTTGCCAGTCCTGTCAATCCTTCATCACTGGCAGCTGTTCTATCAAGTTTTTACTGACATCTCTGATAGTGCCATGGCGAATATTCACAGCTCTGTTGAACATATGAAGCTTCTGATTTATCACGGGGCTGATGTTAATGCACGGGATTATGAAGGAAACTCTGTTCTTCACACTGCTTTTGCAGGGCATTCTATTAATAATAATATTATTGAAACCATAATTGCAATTCCAGGTTTGAATATTAATTTACAAAACAATCTTGGGCAGACTTGTATGCATGTCTTACAAGCTTCATCATTGAAGAAGCATGAAGATGAAGAAATAGTGAGGTTGATTACTGCAGCTGGTGTGGATCTAGATATCCACGCACACGATGGCCAAACCGTACTGCATAGCGCTGTATCTAGGGGCCTTCCATATTTGAATATGCTTCTACGATATTCGGGAAAGACTTCAGTTGCAGTACGAACGAGATTGGAAGGAAAAACGTTGCTTCACCTAGCTTGTAAATCAAGTAACGCCTTGGAGCTTGTGAAGATGCTTGTTGACCATGGAGCTAACCTAAGCTGGGTGGACTATCAAGGGAACACATTGCTTCATGAGATCGCCCCCCGATTTGAAGGATCTCCGGACGATATGGAACTGGTGAAATTACTTGTCGGAGTGGGTCTCGTTAAAAAGTCAAATGTCCATGGGAAGACGGCAGCACACCTATTTCCGATTGATATTCCGTTTGACACTCTTACCGCGCGGAGTTACTCTTTCGTGGGACCCAACGCTAATTACTCTGTCCAGAAGCTCAGCACTATATTGAAATGTCTAGATCCCGAGCTTGATTTGAACGCTGAAGATGGTGAAGGATATACACCACTACACTACGCGTCTTCCCTTTCGGCCGTTCAGAGCTTACATCTGATTCAAGGTGGTGCTAATGTTAATGCTAAGGCTAAAAACTTTCGAACCCCACTTCATTGTGCTGCTCGTGGGCGCAAAAGCGATGTCATTGCTATGCTATTACATTTTGGCAGCACAACTGATCACAATATCGAGGTCGATGCTATTGATTGTGACGGAAGAACCCCTCTGCATGATGCCTGTCGTTCAGGCCGTCCCGAGTCGGTGGCTCTTCTGATCGATGGAGGTGCTGATGTGAACAAGCTTGATAAACGTTCAAAAAGTCCCCTGATGGTATGTACGGAGTTTGCTACCGAAAATGCCATTTGGGACTTGATTAGAGATCGTGAGAATTGTACAAGCCTTGTTATATCCGATCCTTTCAGACAAGCATCAACCCGAGACTGGAACTGGGATGATCATACTCAGCATGACACAGCACGTATTGGCATAATAGCCAAAAAGCTGCTAAGGGCCGGAGCTCTTTACAAAACCGCATTGATGCCGGCTTGGTTTAACAAATCCGCGGAGCTTATAGCTGCCATCCGACAAGAGACTGAAGCAGATACAGAAAAATTGGATAGATCTCTCACCTTTCTTGATATCTCATTGACTTATCCATACAAGCAAGCAGACAGAAATGGTTCACAAGGCACACCGAGTAGTCTTAACTATCAGTCTGCCCGGTTTTTCAGGCACATGGATGAAGATAGCATGGAGCATTTGTTGAATAGTGGGCTGGATTTTCTGAACATAGATCGTAACCTTGACAAAGAAGGCACGTTGTTTGCGATGATGGCTCGGCTCGGCCTAACAGAGCTTATGGCCAAAGTGATTGACAAGGCAAAGCTTTTTGATGATCCAGCCTTAATGAATGCGGTCACCAAAACCGAAAACTCAAATGAACCTGCTCTTCGTCCTCTACTACAGGTTGCTTCAGGTCGTCCGATCTGGAATATGGAAATGATAAAAATCTTGGTAGAGGAAGGTCATGTAGATGTGAACGCTCGATATTACGAAAGAGAGATCAAGAGCGCTTCGGAGACCATAAATACGCCACCAGGAACAACAGCTCTTCATGTCCTTGCTAAAGGCGAATACTGGTGGCAGGCAGACGCTTTAGAATATCTAATTGGGCGAGGTGAGTTGGTTATAGGGTGTTGCAAAGCGAGTTGCTAATCATTACATAAGGTGCTGAAGTTGATGCGTTAGATGAGCATGGTCACACTCCGCTGGATATTGCTAGTCGATTCTCTGAATTATCAGCACCCGCATTCAAGCAAAGATGTTGCCGTACGCTTTTAAAACTTGGAGCTGCTCCGAATAGAGTCGATCACGAAGGTTTGACGCCTCTCAATCGTGCCGGACCCGACCTCGGTATAGTTCGCATTCTGCTGGAATATGGAGCTGATGTGAATGCTGGTACTAAAGGAGTTATTATGTCTGCTGTAGAAGCTGGCGATGTTGAAACACTCCTCGTCTACCTCCAGAGCGGTGCAGATTGCAATATGCCAGACACATCAACGGAATCTAGCTTCAGAGAAACTAAAATATACGTGCCCAAAAGGTACCCAATAGTCATTGCAGCATGTCTTTCAAATGCCACGGAAAAGCAGGCTAGTATATCTGTCTACATGGTGAAAGTGTTACTCGAACATGGTGCTAGAACTGACCTTCCAGTTAACGACAAAGAAACCATTCTGCATTATTTGTTCCAGAATGCAAGGTCGTCGGTCTTAGCTCCACTGATACAACATCCGGGTGTTGATCTTACCATGATAGGTCAGTCAGTTTTCTTAGCAGGTTCGAATTTTAGTGCATGGATAGCTGGCATTGATGCGTACCTACCTGTTTGATGGAAGTGTGCTCGAATCACACTTTTGAAACAATATGAGTAAGATGAGGTTATATGGATTCAACTCTACATCTGAAAGAACCAGTTGGATCAACTAATGTAACCAAATATTGAGGGATCTACAGCTTTAGAATATGATAGACTCGGTTGATTAAGGAATTTGGGGGCTTTGAAGCCCATCTACAACATTTAGAAATACCAACACTAACTTCTCGGATAGATCAAACAGGAAGAACCTTATTCATGGCGGCATGTGAATCCGACATAATAACAGAATCAACCCATATGTTTATGTCCATGGATGAGAGAGCGCGCTTGGAGGCAGAGTACACTCCATCCTATCTTCTCCTTGCTGATTACGATTTTCATTGCTCATCTATCGATTATTCAGCCTCTGACCACAGAGGACGGCACACAATTTTCTACCTCCTTCGACTTTGGAGTGTGGATATAGTAGACCGGTTCCTATCAATCCCTAGCCTGAAGTCCATGATTCTCCAAAAAGATAACTTTGGTTTTTCTCCTCTTCACATTGCGCTGAAAACAAACCGAGTACAGGCGTGCTTTGATTTGATGAGAGAAGGAAACGCAGACCTTCTGGAACCGGATCCACACGGTGATACGGCACTTCATCATATCTCTCGCCACCACTTTTCGAATCCAGATGCCCTTGCTCTGATGAAAATGTATCTTAGCTTAGGAGGTGAAATCAATGCACGGAATAATCTTGGCGACACACCACTTCTAACTTATCTTGCAACACGAAATCGGGAGCCAACGGGGCTTTCATTCTACGTAGAGAATGACGCAGAATTGACCGCTGCAAACTATAGTGGGGAGACCGCGTTACATATATTGGCCAAAATAGATACAGGCCTCAAGAAATCGTTGTTTGGTGCAGGTGGAGGTGGAGGCAATGGCCAGGACTTCAAGCTGTTTGCGAAGCTAGTATTGAGGGGTTGTGATCCTCTCCATGAAGATTTTGAACGGAGGACAGCTTTAGATATTGCTGCCACTGTAGGTAACCAGGGAATTGTGGACCTGTATCAGCGAAAGAGAGATGGCATAAGCTGGGAGGAAGAGGCGCACGAAGCCGAAATTCACTATTTTGGAAGTACCGGTTTGTTCGGGGCCTAGATGTTAGACTACTAGAAGAGTGGAATGCTATGATTGCCTCACACACAGTCACAAATTTGAACCTGACCGAGATATTTATGCTTGCTAATCTTGTTGTGTTTCTGGAAACGAGACTGCAGAATAGGTGCAGCACCGAAATCGAGCCTCTGAAATTGGTCAATTTCTGTTGAATGATATTGGTATCGCTGTATGTTATATGAAATGCTACTTGAAGCACGATCAGCACCCTCCTCCTCCATCACCCCCACCGCCTCCGCCGTCACCTCCGCCGCCGCCATCTCCGCCGTCATAGCCTCCCCCACCGACCCAACCGGATCTGCTGTGTCTTCGCCGTCTTTGTTTGGAGTAGTGTTTTTTTTGTGACCTATAATGCCTTAGTTTAGTTCCCATTCACTATTTAATCGCGTTGAAGATGCAAAATAGAGATTCCAAGGCCAGATATAAGTATCTAAATTCCCCTTCTACAATTGCTTGCTCCCCTCACGGTATCCAAAAAGATACCCAAATAAGAAAAACTAGAAAATAAAAGAAATCACGTACGAGTTCTTTTCATGGTAAGGATTTGCTTCCAACCACTGATTGAAGCCTACTTGTCTCGTGGCAGGGGCTGTTGGTTGATAGTGTTTCTTGGTGCCGAAACACATTTTGACTTGCAATTATAAATTGTGGGTTACCAAATGTCGATTTTTCTTTTTGGGTTTGAGAGGATCATGAAGTAGAAGGGGAGATATTATACTTTCCTAAGTCGTGAATCCTTTGAGGCTGTGATGAAAGCCAGATGACGTTTACTCAGCCCCTTGAGAGTGGGGCTAGTCAACCTAAGCGAGGTCAATTCAGGGGCTCAAGGGCTTGGCAGGCAGAGTTCATCGTGGTCGATGATCGCTAGCTAGTTTATGTAATTGAACGAGTCTAGTATTTTCGTCGTGCGCTAATAGTAAATATCTAGAGGTGAGTTTGAACTGTTTCTTTTGATTGTAATATTCACCTACACAAAAGGAAACGTATTATGGCAGGATTTCAAGGTAATATATGTTACAAAGGAGTTAAGAGTAGTCATATAATGTGCGCCATAGAATATTTCAACATTCAGCTATCTATACAGTGTATCGATTCAGCGTGGGAGAAGTGATTCCTCAGTTCCTCCGTTGGTAGGACGTGGTTTAACGTTCGCATACACTACCTTCTGCGTCTCTTTACCCTTCCTTTTCTCTGCTCGACTAGTATGGTAAGCTTCCAAAAGTGGCTCATATCTTGGTAAGATCGTTTTGGCTTTCACCCATTCAGGTGTACTATCTTGAACCCCCATGACCAGGTAGTATTTCTCCTCTCCTCCATCCGCCATTCCTTCTTCCTCGTCCAGAATCTTAGATATAGCATATTGTCTATAATCTCGAAGTATAGCCGTCTCGCCACTATTGCGCGGAGTAAGTCCTATTGTTGATGTGTTCTGGTGAATTTCATGGTCCTTCTTTGTGGTCAATCGTTCTAAGACCGGTCGAATGTTTGCCAATTCTGTTGTACTGTTTGAAGATCTATTCAGGCAATGCTCATGTTGCAAATTAAGTCCATTGACCAGATATTCTGATGTGGCCGCCGAGGCAAACTTGGCGTCTTTTATTTTCTCTTTAGAGGTACCGGCAGCGAGACTCCGTGAGGACGTAGTTGTAGTTGAGGAGCTTGAGAAGAATTCCAAATTTATTGGAACTGATTGCGTATGAGTTTGCAATTCTTGACCTAAATCATGCTCGCTCGCTGACAAGATTGAAGTTATCTCACAAGAGACATCGAGTCTTCTCGAAGTTGTGATATCTTTAGGTTGTTCTACTCTGGCTGCCAGTGAAACTGTCTTGGCTAAATCGGAAGATTTGCTGGAGCAGACTTTAGAATTTTGGTCTCCGGAAAATATGAAACATCCATCAGCGTGCAGTTTGAGAATCTTTCGTATATCTTTATCGAGCTTAGAAGCCTTTACTGAGCGTAGTTGCTGGGTGTGAGTAATTAGTCTCGCTTCTCCGTACTTATGATGTCGAAAAGATAATTCAGTTCGAACCCACTCAATATGCTCGTGAAGTCGCGATCCTTCGTCACCTGTGTCCTCTTTTTTTGAGGAAACTATCCACAGAAACTCCCATGGCTACTAGATAGTTCTTTTTCGGTGGTACCGTTTTCCAAGATTCGCATATTTCAGTCGAATCAACGGGCATAATAGGGCTCTTAAGTCCATTACAGAATAATAAGATTGGGCTGTGAGACTTGAGATGTGCCCAAGGCGCTGAAAACCTCATCTTGGCCTGTTTGATATTCATTGTTTGTTCCATTCCGATCACATCTGTGAGCTCAACACCATGAATATATTTTGGTGCCTCATGTCGAACTTTCTCACAACCTTCAGCTGTTTCTAATGTTGCTCCAGTTGCATTCAAGGTGTGCCAAATCTCTCTATAAGTCTCCGCAATATCTTCTTCCTTCAGAATATTGCCAGAATCGTATTTTCGAACTTTGAGCTTCAAGCTTGCCAGTAGTACTTTCGAAGCTTCCTGAAAACCATCAGGTCCAGGCTCCGCAAAATCCAAACTTGTTTCCTCGTCCCCATGAAACACCTTATAATGTCTTCTTTTTAAGATTTCATGTGCCATATAGAGTACAATAGTGGCTTGTGGGAGACACCACGCGGTCTCTTCTGAAACATCATATATGAACACATTTTTGTGCTCTCCATCTGCCAGGATATCATAAATGTCTCTGTTTTCTGGACGTACAAAACGTGATGGTTTAGCAACTGGTGCCCAGCTTGTTTGATACATCACCATTGCACCCAGAATATTCGCACCCACTGTGAGCGCGTGAGTCTTTACATGGCTCATAAGAGGGACTTGTTTTGTATTTGAAGACCTGATGGAAGCTTCATACTTTTTGGTCCCTATTATGACTTCTGCTCTTGTTACCCAGCCGAGAAAACACCGTCTTTCCATCAATTTCTCTGGCAATAATTCTTTGTACCATTTATCAATCTGGCAAGATTTCAAGATTTTTGATCTACTGCTTCCCGTTCGTGAATCCTGTTTTGTCTTGTCCTCAAAATGCCACTGAAGAGCGTCGTCTTTTGATAAATTACTGACAGGTATCAGAAGGGAGGTCAAGCCTTCTATCAAAAGACCTTCGTCGAACTCTATAAAGCCCAATCCCCTACTCATATGCACCATGTTGGCAAAGGAAATTTCTAATCCTTCGCCCTCAATTCGGCTTCTGTATGGGAACCCTTTTGCTATGACTGCATGAGGAAATAAAGGATGCCAGCATGCCTGGGAAGCTTGAATTTCTTGAATTTCCATTGCCTTTATTGATAAAGATTTTTCTTCTCCGATACGCTTTCTTACTTTGACTAATGACGTTGAGTAGGAGACCCTATCGTGTGGAGAATGTCTCAATGCTGCAGTCATCCAAGAGATCGCATTTATCAAGTCTTGGTGGACAGCATGACTAGCTGTGGCTGTTATGTTCACTGACGATCGTACGGTTACATCACTCTGTTGTTGAATTTCCAAGCACAATTCTGCATGTTTGTTTTGGACAGTTTCTAAAAGGCTTACGTTAGGAATCTTGTGATTTGGAACTTCACGAGTAGATTGTCTTACCACCATTCGTCTTCAGGATCCTATTCCGGCAAACTTCGAGCAAAATACTACTTATACTAGGCCACGTTTGATCTAAATACTCCTTACAACTGGCGGCTTGTGCATCAGTTGAAGTTCCTGTTAACGTTAATATATTATCAATGGCTTGGCTTTCTGCGAAACAGGTGTGTAGGAAATTTGGAATCTCCCATTCAATTTCATAACAAACTTGAAGCCGTTCGGTTCTAGAGTAAGACACAGGCCAAAGTTGGAACAATGCCCTAAGAGTGGCGTCTGGAGACACCAAAAGCTGTAGGTTTTCTCGAAGTAATCCAATCGCTTCTGAAGATAATATTCTCGAAATCCTTGGCGCGATTTAGCGGTTGCTCAGCATCAGAACTCGTTTCACTAAGTCCCGCAGAATCCCAGTCAGATTCTCGATCCTCTTGTTCTGCTGGCTGTGTAGACCTTGTCCCAGTCGTCGATAATTCATCTACCGTAGCCTGACGGATCATGATTGCCACATTTCTGGAGAATCTTCTTACCACTTTTGCAGCTTGCTTTGAGTTACCTGAAGAATTGTTCTGTTGCTTAAGGTGCTCTGCAAATTGTCTTAAATCCGCCTAAAGTTGTCTTCGAATCTTTGCGTCGACATTTTTTGAAGTGCTTTCGCGTATAAAGGATATAATATCACATCCTTGAATAGTATATTAAACAGTCGTTCTCCGCCATTTATGATGTTGTAATTAGAGGAAAATGAGAAGGAATAGAAGCCATTTGAGGAATCTAGCGACGGTGCGGCTTCATAGGCCGGTTGTGAAGGATCACGCGTAGTATCCAAGCCCAGCAAAGCAGAATCATCCCAAGGTACCGAGTTGCTGGCATCATTCTTGGCTAGTGTTTGCGTATCTCTTCTTGCGGTATCAAAGGAAGCGTTAGTTTTCACAACCACTAGGCAGTCGTAATCTGTTGAGTCTCTTCCGTCTGCGTACATGGATTCTTCCTCATTTACAGGGACGTATGGACGGTAGGCGAGTGGCGAATGGGTTCCATTATAGTCCGTCACAACCCTCTGTTCATGCCTCGCGAAAACTTTCCCAACGAAATGGACCTTCACGTCATGTTCCACCGTATATAACTTAGCATAATTGATGCGAGAAGTGGGGTCGAGTCTGTCTCGTGGTGAGAAAGGGTCCATTTTTATAGACTTCTTTGTGATTCTTTCTCCAGGCTTCATTACAGGCGCTTTGCTTGTATATATGACGGCGTGAGATTCAGCGTGCACGCCTTTCTTCAGTGTCCCTTGGCCACCATAAGTCAAAATGGGCCTAAAATATCAGCTCAACCGTTAAGACGCTCTAGGTTGCTGCAGCTTACAAGCAAATACAATGACCATCACTCTCACGGACGATTAGAAAACGGCGGACAGAATCATATGCATTTTCTCCGTATTTGGCTTGCCTGTTTCCTCTTGGCGGAGTGATCTCGGTTCCGCTGTTACCGGTTGTATCAGACCAGAGGACTTTGAATATCTATTGCAATTAGTTGATTTTGACAATGCATTAATTTGAGATTCTCGCACCATCCCAAATTTAAAGTCATGACTGCGATGTAATTTAAAAACTTCGAGATTATCAAATGCAAGCACTGTGGTAGGGATGGACAATTTACATACTGTGGTCCCGATCGTATCCGCTCGTAGGATCATTTGTGGATATGAGTCTCTGGCTCTCGCGCGCTGGAGTAGCAGATGCACTGCTGTAAGAGCTAGCCTGATCTAAAGTAAAATTCATCAGAGCTTTTGTTCTAATACTAACGATATTCTATTCACCTTTTTTGATTACAGAAGAAACTACCCTCATTATCGTGCTTTTTTTATATCCTTGTGAGGAAGAATTGCCCGATAAACCTTGTGGCAACGCTGAAGTTTGAAGGTTGTAGATGTTGGTTGATTGAGCAGGTGTACTCGTGTATTGCACTGGGCTTGTGGTCGCTGAATAGGCCGTTGTGTTCACAGGGTACGAATATGATAGACCAGCAGTAGTACTCGAGTAGGAGGCGGAGAGAATAGGTGACACTGAATGGTGTTGATTGCTCTCGGTTAATTCATCCACTGCCGCCGGTGGCTCATATGTGTAGATCTCTCTTCGACTTTCAGTGGAGAAATCTTCTTGCCCCTCCCCGACTATCTCCGTGTTACTGAATGCGGCTTCGGCATTCTGGTCGCGGGGAGTCTGCTCATTAAGCTGGAATTGACACTCGTAATCATCTAGACCACGAACCATGAGAATCTATCATCAAGACGTGTAGAAAAATGGGGCTGTTTTGGTTGCCGTGGCTGGAGATAACACTTACCATCATTGCCATTTGCAGCAATTTGACGCCATCGACGATACAAATGCGCATCGTACCACTCCCATTCAGACCATTTTGTAGGGAATTTCTTTTTCCCCGACCCTCTGGTCGATCGAGAGGGAAACATTACTGCAGGCCGCTGATTCTAATATCTTGTTATCAGAGTCTATGAATCAAGGGACAATCCTATCTTGAATCAAAGCTGATCTTGTGGTCTTAAGGCAAATATGGAAGTGAGGCTTTGCTGACACCCGACTTGTGTGGAGGTATCATCAAATCCAATCACGAGTGACAAGAACTCGAAGCCGCAGCATGGAACGCTCTGATGCAGCCTTAGAGCATAGAGCAATATCGATGCATCCGATTACAAAGCCATTGGTCGAGACTTCTGACAGTTTGTCCTTGAACGATGAAGTAGTCTGTTGATTTCTGGAGTGTGGGACAAGGAAACTCTCACTAGTATTGTCAGTAAAATCAGGTTCTTCACATAATTATACGATGGCTTCTTTATCTATCAACATATGAAATAACGCTTTGTACTGGACATTTTAGTAGAATAATTGTGCTTATGACCTTCTAATCTACATCTACATCTACATCCACAGTCATCCTCCCGTACATTACTTTCCTCAATTCAGCCGCCATAATGTAGTCCTTTGATTGGACAATTTGTCTTTCGACGGTGGCATCGCCAGAAAGCTCAAACATGTATGAGAAAATCCCCGGTCTCTTGTTACCTGCGCTTATAAATTTGAAGTGGGGGAAGTTTTCCAGTGGTGGTTGTCGACAATTTAGTAAGTGGAAAGTATAGAGCATGAATACATTGTCAATTTTGCCACTGGGAGAACAAGCTGAGTTTGAAGAATATCTTTGCGTCTTAGGGAAAAGTCCAGAGGCTGCTAATGGGCTTGGGCTGCCGTAGGGATGATGCATCTGGGAATCTTGTGGCGACGGCCAATGCATTTGTGTACTCGTTGTCAACTCGTGTGTTGATTCATTTCCAACAAAGCCATCTTCAAGAGACCCCATATCACTAACTAGGCTTGTACATTCAACGTGAATGTCGCAAGATGCCTGATTATTAAATTCTGAAGGGGATTCGTGAGATGATTCCTGAGAGACATCGCTGACAGATCCTTGTAACTCTGCTGAAGTGTCGCTCGAGTCTGAAGGCACGTCTAGTTGCGACTGTAGTAAGGCTGTATAAGGTTCCAAATCGTGGCAGGGAATACCAGATTTCTCCGTGAAAACAAAGCCACTATCCGCGAGCTCTGAAACTTTATCTTGGACAGATTTTTCATGAGAGTCAGAAGGAGATAAAGTCTTTTTTGAGATTCTTCTTTTTACCATGCTCCTGATACGTGGTTTCCACCCGCACTTCAACTTCTGTGTATGGATAACATCATACAGAGAGCCATCTTGATAGTGAGTTGTTACTAGTGTCTCTTCACAATGCCATTCTAGATTCTTTCCCAGGCCCTGTTCCTGTTGGCACAAAAAATGATGTAGAGCCCTTCCTGTCATAACTAGATGCTTTTGGTTTGGTGGTATTATATTCCATGATTGACAGAGTTTTCTTGACACGTCGATAATCGGTTGGCCTAAGTCTCTGCACATAATAACGGTAGGTTGATGAAGGGTAAGATGGGCCCATGCTTGATCAACCTTCACTTGTCGGATAGGCATCTTCTTCTGAGCGCTTTTAGTCTCGCAGAAATCTATGATGTCTACTCCGTGCAGATATGTTGGAGAACTTCGCTTGAGCTTTCTAAACTCGCCTCTCAACTCCGAAAGACGACTACCTACAGCAGCAAAATCGTTCCAAATATTCTCAATCATCGTAGAAAAGCTCTCAACAATACTCGACTTAGATTGTGTTGCTAAAATATCGTTGTTGGGTAGCGTTTGACTGAAACGGCCAACTGGTAGACTGGGCGAGTTTCCAATTAATGAAAGCTCATTTCCCTGCTCTACTGTTGTTGGAAATCTGTCCCTGCACACATTGAAACCAATGCAAGCTAATAATGATTTCGAGGCTGATATACTGCCGTTGGAAGAGAGCTGTGCCAATTTGAGGAGCTGCCTGTTTCCAGCCTTGTCTTCAAGATGATAGCCTTGCTGCTGAAGCAACATATGAGCTACATATAAAACAGCGGAGGCCTGAGGTATGTACCACCCTGTGTCAACTCCAATATCGTACATAAGAATCCAATCCTCGCAGCTATTACCTCTACTAGCTTGTTCTAGAATCTTCTGAACCCCACTGCCAACTGAAGGTTGAACCGATGCCACAACCGCCGTCGGTGTGAAGTCCATCTTTACGCCAGGAACACAATGCGGGGCGGGTAATGACAGGCTGAACCCGATCGTGCGAAAGTACCCCAATGTATCACACTTCTCAGCTGATGAGTGCTTTAGCTTAATGTTGGCGTAGAGATCAATACCCAGCGCAATATGAGCCTCAGGAGACCAGGCAAGAAGACACCTTTTACTTAGCAAATTAGGAGTCTCGAGCTCTCGTTGCCATGAATCCAGGCAATTGTTATTTTGCAAAAATTTGGTAACAATATCGGAAGTGCGCAAACGTCGATTCGTTCCTTCTACGATTTTAGACTCAATATGCCATTCCACAGCATTGTCAGCGGTAATGGCTTTGACGGGGATGATGACGGATTCCAGGCCATCAACAATGAGGCCATTGTCATACTCCACGAACCTTGAGCACCCAGCCACCATTGCCATATCTGCAAAAGCAATCTCCAACCCTCTTCCCTGCTTTCTGTCACTGGTGCGATAGCCTTGAGCAAGGACTCCGTGAGGAAATAGCTGGGGCCAGCAGGCAGTGGAGGAGGGTATTTTTTCAAGCTTCCTTGGAATAAAAGTAATGACTCTAGGGTTTTCTATGGTGCAAGCCTGCACTACCGTCGAAGAAATGGCTAAGCCGATGTCAGGGGAGTACCGAGCTACCGCACAAAGCCAACCAACAACTTCCATTATCATCACTTGCTTCGAATACTCGGCGGTCACCCTGACAGTAATTGGGGACTCGCCATTGTCAATGTGGGAGTTATCAACTATGCATATACGTATATCACCTTCTATCTTCTCCACTAAGAATAAAATTAGACTTGCAACGCGAAAAGCCTTCGATTGAATGGAGTCTGACCTTTGCCACCTTTTTGCAGCATATTTTCCAAAGCTTCCAGCACTAAAATCCCAGTACTTGGCCAAAATATTTTGAGGTAATCGCGACAACTCATAGCTTGGGCTCGGAGGATGTCACCACTAAGGGTCATGACGTCTCCCAGGAGTTGTCCTGACGGAAAATACGTTTTCAAATAATTTCGGGCATTCCAAATGACTTTGTAGGTAAGCTCAAAAGGCATCGTCCTTGCGCAAGAGATCGGCCAAGTTCCTAGAAGCGCCTCGCGAATTGAATTGGGATGTACCAAAAGTTCGAGCCGATCTCGCAGTATTTGAAGGGAAGCAGAAGCAAGTAGTACTTCTTCGAACTCTTTGAAGAACCCGTCTCCAGCATCTTCGTCGTTCGGGTTGTCGTTTAGATCTTCTGGGCCATCATCATCTAGACCATCGTCATCGTCATGACCAAGCTCCTTTGGCTGTCGAGTCTTCTTCAAAGTTCGGGCTTGGAGCTCATCCTCCAAGCTACTCCCTATATTAATAGCTGTATTTCTGCTATGCCGTCTTATAGCTCGGGCAGCCTGAGCCATCATTGGCCTTGCATTTTCAGACCGAAGATCCTCGGAAAATAACTTCAGGTTTTGGCGAAGTTTCTTTTGGAAAAAATTTGGTGATACATTGCCCATAGCTTCCTGAAGTGAACGTTTCAGCTTTTGATCGTCTAGGAAAAACTTCACTATTCTTTCCCCGATGTTAGGCGAGGACGTTACAGAAAAGACGGACGTTGGGTTTGTTTGATAGCTAGATCCTACTGTGCTCAAAGAAGCGGTCGAGGGTGAATTGGATATTGATAATGACGACTGGATCATCTGATTACCTTCTAACAGAAAGTCGTTCTTGATATGGGAAGGAAACGTTTGTGATAAGGCTTCAAAGATGGAAGAAGAAATTCCTGCTTGCGAGTCTTCAGCTGCCGCGAACTGAGATTCAATCGTTTCTGGAGAGGTATGGTCTGATTGTATTTGCTTCGTATCTGATACAGTCTCTGCACCTGATTTCGTTTGATACATAGATGGTATTTTGGTTGGGTCTTTGTGAGAGTCTAAGCTCGTAGTTGGAGTAATACTGTCGTGTTTGTCTGTATGATTGCCGGATTTGAGCCTTTTCAAAGAGTTTCGATTATCCTCTCCAGGTAATGCAAATGATTTGGCCACTGAATTGCCTCTCACTCCAGTGTCGTCGAAAGAGTCGTCTATTGGCGCCTTTGTAGACAGCTTGTCTTTTATGCTGGGAATAGATATACCATATGACGGATCTGTGGAACCATGATCCGTATCGTATTTTCCATATAATGATGCATTATGAGATGAAGTATTTAGACTATGGTCATTTTTATACGGACCCGCATCAGATAATCTGGTATAATCAGAAGAATTATTCGGCTGTTGCGAATTTTGTATCGAAATAATGTAATTGTGTCCAATAGTATTGCCTTGTTCATTTACACAAATTGGTTCAGTCCCATAACTATATGGATGTCTACCTGAGTGTAAAGTAGATGGATAGTTAGCGGAAGAAGTTCCAGTTGCATAGTCACTAGAGCTAGCATATTGGTCATAAGTTGCGCCTGAAGAATGACCTGCGGACGCACCAGTTCCCACGCCACCGAAGTCGACATTAGTGTAGCTTGGAGGAATACTTGGTGCGTGTGCCTCATCTCCATCGTCAGTAAAGAAGGCGGAATTAAAGTTAGCCAAGAGGTCTCTCTTAGATTGTGAATCCAAATCTCCAATCTCTTTGACCTTAACATTTGTCTCAACAGTATAGACACGACCGTAATTGATCAGGGATGAGTCCCGAAAAGGTGCATTCCGCTTCAGAAGTTTGATCTTCAATGGAGGCTTGTTCATACCAGCCACAGGTTGAGGGCGTTTATGGCTATATATGACGCCGTGTTCGTTGAGGTTGAGCCGGTCCTTGTTCACCCCCAAGCCTTGATAAGAAGTGACAGGTAAACAGGTGCATGCACGGTTACTCGCTTTAACGACGACAAATCGCCTGATTCTGGACATCACCACGCTATCATATTGTCCCGGGCTCGTAAATGTCACAAATTCTTGAGTCTGATCGTTTCTGGCTCCTTCGAATGGTTCGGTCCATAAAGTGCTGAAAACCTTTCCGACAACAAAAAACTTTTTGTAGTCCTTTTTGCGTACTTTGTAGGATGAATCAAGCTGCTCAGAATCCCCTTTTGTACCTCGGACACGTCTATCCTTTTTGTAAGTCGAAGAATCTGCATCACTTCGAGGTCGAAAGGTATATTCTCCGGTGGCGTCGTATTCCTGCTGCTGGCCATAGAGGCGAGAGTTTGGATTGCCTTGACTCATCTGTCCCTGCTCCTTTTGATTCGTTCGAACGTCGCTGGATGACCCAGTGCTGATATGTTTGTTCGTTGGTTGTGATAAGAACACATCTGAATCAGGTTCATACATAGTACCGTCATTGATCGTCAAACCACTCATCGTCTGAGTGGGAGTATCTGTGTGCAGACTGCCAGTCGGCTTATTATCAACTGGAGTGTCCTCATAAGCAGTATGTGACGGATAGTGAGTAAAATTGATGTAGGTAGACTGTTCTTTTGGAAACGCATTATCATCGCTAGTGTATTGTGGTTGCGGTGGCTCTGCAGAATATGAAGATGGATATGTATCCAGAGATACAGAACTAGCTTTTTGAGCGACACTATTTCCTCTTGGTGCTTGTGATTCTGCTGGAAGTCGATAATCATACTCTGGTTCTCCATCAGGACCTGTTCGACTTGCAATCCAACAACCATTATCCTCATCCCAAACCCAGTCTGACCATTCAGTTGAGCGATCGATCGACTTTCCTTTTCCTTTCTCCTTTGACTGCCTTCTAGACCTTGAACTCATTTTGTTTTCGTACCTCCGTATTGCAAATTCACAACATCAGGCTCTGCTAGGCTTCATGTGCAGAATTTGACTGTTGAAGTCGATACACAGCACACCAGACAGCCGCATGAAATCGGTTCGTGATTCGCCAGGTTACTCCGCCATGAATGCAGCCTCACTCCAACGCACCATGCATACAGTACAGCCAGGGGTGCAGGTCATTCATTTTAGAAATTGGGAATTGGAAACTTCTCTCCACAAACTCAAAATGGGAGAATCAAAGACTTTAGTCGATTGAACTTTCGATTCTTTTTATCATAAAGACGTAGAACGTGGACTCAAAGCCCTTTGCTTTCGTATTCGTGCTTGTGATTGTCAGAGATTAAAATGTTTCTGTCCCAAATGCCTCCTTGGTACCATTACAGGGTAATGGCATGGCGTCAATTGAGATTATGTGAGTGAGGTTCGCTGTTGATGAATTGGATGCTCTTAGTGCGGCCGGCTTTTATAGCGAACTGACTCTGATACTATGTTAAATGAACCCATACCTAGCGCGAAAGGATAATTTCAATCATGTTGATGCTTTGAGCCACATTTGCCATATAACTGTGAACCAGCAGATCAATCAGCCACTGAGCTAGTATCAGAAATAAATGGAGAACAAAGGAGTGAGATGCAGGTAAACTTTACGACACGGTCAAGATAGTCATTATGATTCGAGCTATGGGAGAGCTCAGAACGTTTACTACAGCCGTATTACTCGCTGACTTTGGGCTGCTTTGGTGAGCCGTCAAAGCCTTCTTAGGGTAGGAGCCAGCTACAAAACGTTGTTGATAGGACCAAATCTGGAAGTATAACCTGTATATATGCGTACTGAATAAGAGTAGCTGATGTCGACAAACTTTAAAGTATTGAAACTAAGTTATGCTAATTGTATGAGAAAGTTCGACATGAACCAGAATCCTGATCCTTTTTTCAAGACAATCTCGGTCTCGATGTGCAAATTTGTGTGCCTTTGATTTATCCATAACTAATTATGTCCTGTGAACCATATCATGTACTGTCGATTGGAATTGATCTTACCACTGGTACAAGGTTAAGATCTGATATAAAACAGGGGAAGGAAACCGTAGAAGAAAGCCGTAGATGAAAATGGAAAATCCGAACCAGAGAATAGATCATGTCAATGAACAAAAAGACATAACCCGTATAATCATTCGTTATTAAACAGCCGAGAGATGTATTGTAGCGTCCTTCTGGTTTGAGATGAACAACAAAAGCACAGGTAAGAAGGAGAACAACCTCCTAAACAGTGTAAAATCGACGGTCCAGGAGGACGAACTCCAAGGGTCCATGAAATTGATCGTTAGACCAACTCAGGACCGACCGACGAAACGAGTTCCCCGGCCAAGAGGTTGGCGTTAGGGCCCATTATGTTATCTGGTAAAAACGTATTGAAATTGTCCAGCAAGTCCGAGTGGTGAATTAATTGATCTCAATAAATCCACTTATAGGATAGATAGTATTGGGAAGGCCGTTAGTCTAGAACCAAGTTCGTTTCTTTCCCTTGTTTCTATCTTTATTATTCTTCTTCCTACTCTCGAGTCTAGAGCTGGTCGCACCCGAGCTATCACGGCGTGATCTTTCTACCTGGGCCTGATGTACGCCATATAACAGGTCCTCGTCCTCCTCGCCACCCTCGACTTCAGTTGTAGGCGAAGGTTCGGTGTCTTTCACTTTTCCTTTGCCCTCTCTACGCTCGCGTCTGGTCTTGTTGTAGGAACTGATCCATTCTTGCGGTATTTCTTTATCTGTAACCCATGAATCATCATATCCCCCAGCCCAACTGACCAGATACGATGTCACCCTCTTTCCTTTCTGGTCATGGCTGACGTTATGATCCAAAATGCTCTCCACCTGAGGTTGAGCTGGCATAGCAGAAGTGGATGTTACCTGATGCTCATAGTCGGCAGAAATTGGTAATGCATCAGGTTGACGTTCAGCATAATACCCCGTGGGTTGTTCGTATGTTTCTTGGGCTTGGGAGGACTGAGACTGCGTGATTGTGCTTGAGCTAACAGGACCAAGGTCCGCTGCTATCGATGAAACTTCTTCCATTTGGAAGCTGTTGGTGGAAGAATAGGTTTCGTCATCTTCACCGATATTTTGGTTCAGATTGTCATACCCTGCAGTGTCGCGATCAGATGTGGTAGAGCTGCTAGCCGCTAATGTTGTGGAGTATGCTACATTGTAAGCTGAGGAAGTTGGAGCTGAAGGACTGGTAGTATAAGCAGTTGTATATGCAGTAGATCCTAATCCCGCGCCCACACCAAGCAGTTCATTTCCGGCTGCATGATCCTCATCCTGGGAATCTACCTCGACAAGCATGCAGTCGTTCCAATACTGGCGTAGGAGTTTCCTGGAGGTGGAGTCCAGCTCCCCAACATCCTTTACTTTGACGTTGGTTTCGACAGTGTATGCCTTGCCGTAATTAACATATGAGGGCTTAAGTGGTCTTGCATTTTTTGATAAGTTGACTTTCAATGGAGATTTTGTGATGCCACGTACGTGGCTCGGACGCTTGTTACTGCTATAGATCTACAGAGCTCAGAATTAGTATGTAGTTTTGCAGGAGACGTGAGATGGATGCGAAGAATGTGAACTATGGCTCCTGAGACTTATGTGCTTCATTAATCTCAAGAGCAGTTCCTCCAGTCTCCTGTAACGTAAGGTCCAGCTGCGAGAATGTCGCCACTTACCTGCCCATGCTGTTTCAGATTGATTCCCCTCTTCGAGGTACCTTTGCCGTCGTACGTTGTGACTGGGAGACACTTGCAGAACCTGTCGTCTGGATTATAAACCACCACCACAAAGCGGCGAATTTTAGAATGCACCCTTTCGCCAAATCTGACAACGCTAATTTGACTCTCAAACGTCGCATTATAGTTGTTTGCTGTACTTTCCGACCACGGATCGGTCCACAAAGTGCTGAAAACTCTACCAGTTCTGAAGAATTTTCGGTAATCCGTATTGCGTTGTCTATATGTAGCATCAAGTTCCTCATAGTCACCATCTGTCACCTCACCCTGTCCAGTAACATAACGATGGCTAGGAACATTTTGCGCTGAGGTCGGTATACCCGTACTGCTAGACCCATGGGCTTGCCACGATGTGTGAGCTTGCATACTATATCCCGATGGTACGGAGGTAGTCGTGTGAGCCACAGGAAGTGGATGATATGGAATGGGAACTGAGCTACTGTTTACTGGCTGCGACCACTGAGGGGTACCCGCTGACGATATATCGTAATTCACTTCAGTGCCAGCATCAGAACTAGATATTGTTAATTGCTCCACTGCGGAGGCCAATTGACCATCTCCTGTCTGACCACCATCCTGAGGATCCCCGGAATGTGCGTCATAAGTTGCAGAATCGGCGACGTTCGACGCTGTCTCCCTGTTGTAACTACCAACATTCTCATTATATTGTCCATAGCCTGTCGATTTATAGTATTCTTTGCTCTCATCGTATACCTCGATTGCTTCGCTTCGGCTTTCATTCGCATATGATTCTCTTGAGTGAGATCCATGGGAACGACTAGAGCTACCTTTTGTGACCACTGTGGCTCCAGGCTTTTTCTTCTTTTGACTCCAAATTGAAGTTCTCGGAGGAGCTACTGAACGGGGAATCGCTTCTGGCCTATTGTCCTTTAATTACTTTCTTTCTGGTGGAATATATTAAGCTTACTTGATCGCTCCTATTCCGACCTGATATTCGTACCAATCTTCATAATACCATCTGGTATAATTTCCGTCTGTATGTAAGTTAAGAGTAACCTCTACGTTACTTAACGATTGAAACTTACGGTCATCTATCCACGGAGTATACCAACGCTTAGTACTAGGATCCTGCTCCCATGGCGGGTCATCCTGAGGATTCCCCGGTTGAGTACTCAAAGACATCGGTGTCCCAGAAATGTGGTACACATCTGAGGTCCGAGTTGCTTCGCAGGGTCTTATCCTTATCCCATAGGGCGGACCAGGTGGAGTTGAGGCTCTGCTGTTGGTCCATCTGGTGCTCTGGTTTAAAGGAAGAATCTAAGCATCTCTGCACGGGAATTGCTGCGTATTATTGCCGGGGGGAGACAGCTTTGCCTAGCAGAATCTGATTGACATGGAGACAATGATAGCAATGCATGCTACCCCTCTTGCCGACGCCTGCATGAGTGCAGGAATGCCTACCGCTGCTAATTGGACAGATGTCACATGTGCAAAGAGCACACTATGTGGGATAGTGGTGCACATGCTGTGCACCGAAGGTGTGGAAAGGGTCTATAATATAGCAAATGAACTAAAGGACAGAATGAGTAAGTGGAAGGCCTGGTTAAAGCAAGTTGCTAGTACATCGGATGGGATATGTAGCACCCCGCAATCAAGCACTATACAATAAAGCCCAAGACAACATCATATTGGATGAATAAGTTCGTAGAGACCAACTTAGCTTTAACTTTAGGGGCCTTGGCTCTGAAGCCTTGCGTGGAGAATGAATGACAAGGGGCCGAGCTTTCGTAGAACACTTATAGGAGTAGGAGTGATGTATGTAAAGCAGCATGATGAGAGTAGATAGAGCAGAAAGATGGACCCGCCCGGCCGACGGTTCAACACACCGCGCGGGATGTGCTTAAAAGTAGCGGCATATTAACGCATGAACAGGTGATGCTATGGGAGATGTGGTGTCGGAGGAATGGGAGCACGAATGGGGAGGGTCAACCAGGGGAGATGGTTCACGTGACATGAGCACGAGCCCTGTCCCAAAAGCTCCCCCCATGCTGATCCCTGTCTATGCATTTATTAGCTGCGTATTCGAGACTCCATGTATTAGTCAGCCTTACCGATGCTGTATGTGTGGTAGGGTAGTACAGCACGACAGACAACCACTTCGCTGCACGCCTCTTTAATCTTGCAGCCATATACTTCGTACTACGGCAGCCCTCAAAATCTAGTGGAGATCACTCACAAAATTACTTGCGGCTCTGCATCGCTGACCGCCCAACGTTTACCAACAAGAAACTCCTCATACGCTGCTCTCCTCGTACTTCGCCTTATTCTCAGTTGCTCATTGTCTCTCCTTCGCCTGCTTCGGATTTCTGTTTGCTTTCTCAGCTATGCAGATGGCGTGTTTTGCCCAAGGACGTGAATATCCACAAGTCGGTTCAGTCTTGTCGCACGATAAGGCTTCAACTCCATGGCAAATGGTACGCCGGCTCCCAATACGCGCATCGAACCTACGATAACCTCGCCCGTGGAATCGTCACTTTTGCTAAAAGCAACAGAGGACGCTGGCTTCACTGAGAACCCCAATTTGGTTCTGCAGTATTCGTCTGGCGGATGGCATGATATACAGGATGGGAAAGCAAATGATAACCAAGATGGTGCCTTATTTGAAAATCAACTATCTATGCCAGCGCTACCGCCGAAATATCAACCAGCAACTCAGAAAATGCGCGAGCATTCGTCAGGCCGCTGGAGCGCACCTCCCCTGGACCAGTCGATTGCTACAGAGAATTCGCCCATGAATATACATGGCTTTTCACAGCAGCAAAAAGGCATCGAAGAAGAGGAACCAGGTGCCCAAGAGCTAGTGTATCATTCCGAGGGCGAGGTTAGTGATAGTGACTCAGAATTAACTCCCGATCTCCAAGCTCAGCAGGTAAGGGCACGAACCCGACTTGCGATATTACGCCGCAGGGTTTTCCGAACACGAAGCAATTTGAGAGAACATCGTGAAAGATTGCGTGAGCTGCGACAAAATGTGCGCGAATCTGCTGATAAATTAACGCGAAAAGTCTCTGAATGTATGGCATTAGGTGATACTGTTGCTTTACGAACAGTGGTACCCCTACATGAGGCGCTGCGGTCTGCACAGGATGCAGTCGGTCCGGAAGAAGAAGAATATGACCGCCTCGAACGGAGGCTGGATGATGAGGAGCGTGACCTTGAACAGGAGGAAGATCATTTTGACCGCCGTGTGGACTTTTCCACTGTAGGCCATGTTGATATCGCTGACATTCCAGAGTCTAAGCTGGATGAAGAACTCTCACCATTAATCAAGCCATACCATCCTCCGGATTTTGAGCCTTCACAGTTCAGCATTACAGATGAGCGGTTAGCTGTGTACTTGGAGAAGATTGCTGAAGCAGAGGATCTCAAGCAAGAGCTGGATGATCTCGAAGATGACTACGACCGACTAACTAAAGATGTCGCTTTTCGAAAGCGCTACAGAGTGCCAGCCTCCCAGGAAAGCACACATTTTATTAAAATTTATCCACAAGCGCACGAAGAAGCGCTTCAAAAGCTCTACGATATTGAAGATGACATTGAAAGTCTTTGGGAGCGTTGTGTCGAACAAAAGGTGTTTACCTTGTCAGAATATATATACACACCGAGGAGTGCATTATATGAAGACATTATGGATTCGGTGGATGAAGCTCGTGCTCGATCGCCTCTTCGGGCTGCTGTTAATGACCTTGATTACCCTGATACGGAAATTGACTTTAGTGATAAGAGAGATTATATCAACAAATGGTTGTTGAAATGGGTTCAAGAATCATCATTCGAGACGCTGCTGTTACGAGCATACATTCTCCATGAGTTTTCTCCGGACAGCGCACCCGCAATAGACAAAACCTGGTCAAAACTAGCTCTGGAGAGTTGGGACATAGACCATGCAGGCGAACGAGCCAACCAAGGATCTAAAGAAAGCAGAATGGACATGATTTTAGGAGACCCTGAAGACAATGAAGCACCTTCCATAGCTCAAAGAACTGGATTTTTGGGTATTCTGACTGATGCAGGAAGCTTAGAGATTAATGAAAGTTCGAGGGACTATAGCTCGCTCAGTTTCCAGTCCTTGAGCTCCATAGTAAGCACAAGAATACATCGCTCTACCAGTGCTCCTGCGGTTGTCGTAGCAGCATAACCCAGTGCGCAGTAGACTCATACGGGTCTTCTATCTTAGGATTTTATTCATGCAAACCTGTGGTTCTGCGTTGCATGGTAAATTTCCTCCTCTACGACTTGCGCATCCTCCAGATTGGGTGCCAGTGACAATGAAGCATTCCAGAACGTCATCCACCAAAGATGATTCCTTCTTTGCCATGCGCAAAATTGACCTCGCATCCCAGCGTGGCCAATTTGGTAATCTGTCTTGAAAGGCGAATTCGGTTGAGCTAATGTTAAGCTCATCCCGTCGGACTTGAAATACAATGGAAGATATCTGCCTGGCGAACTTGTATGAGTGCAGTACTATGCTGCTTGATGCTCTTGCGCAGGGCGCTGTATTGCACGTGTTTTGGTGCTTTTGAGAGCGAACTTTGCTTCGGATATTGCTCTAGTCGAGCTTTTCCTTTGTCCGCGCGGTTAGAAGTATATTCAACATCTCTCGGCTTACTACAGCAGCTTCAAATGAAGGAGACAGGAAACATCTTCCATGTTATGGACCTCTAGAGTTTTTTAATATGCTGCACTTCACTTGGAGTTGTAATCGGAGCAATGGTCGGAAATGTACCTTAAGATTGGTGGACCCTATGTAGCGACTTTAGCGAGCATTGTTTGTTTCTTTATTTTGAGCTTAAGCTAGCTATGCCGCGATAGAATGTCCTTTCTTTGATTCATGTAACACTAGGCCCAGTTGGCAAGCTCAATGAAATCGCTCCAGGCACAGAGACTCTTAACCTATTGGCCGAGAACAGCGGGTCTCCATATCCAGAACTTGTGCTGAAGATCTTAGTCAGAAGCGTGTGAAATGAGCCTCTAATCATAATTGAAGCTTCAATGAGGAGGCAGCTACAATACACAGCCAATCAAAAAAATAGCGTTCATCATCATCATCATCATCATCATCATCATCACATAATTCAGGAATTCACTCTTCCCCAATCAATTTTCGGCAGTCGAATGGTTGGCTAGATATTGTGAGGTAGGTTGGTAGCCATCACTCGCCCGTAGGGCACACCCTTGAAGTATGCATGGTCCACATCAGACCCTGCTTGATCGATGGCTATTTTGTGCTCCCTCTATTCCAACAGATGTCCTACACAATGCAAAGATTCATCAGGCCCTCCGAGCAAGGCAGTGGTTGAGCTAGTGATCTCCTTTTCCTCGCCGCCTTTACCTCAAATAACCAGTGAGCATCCGTCGCCAGCACACAAGTTCATCCACGCGCCGTACTTCATGCTGCTTCGTACGCTTGCGGAGTAGTATGATTTTGTCGTATTGATACGAGGCTGTTCGATTTCATAAAGTTGCTACTCTAGAGAGTACCAATCTTCCGGGTCGTCGCCCATCTAAAATAGTGGGACTCTCGTTACGGTCCGTCTGATGGGGCGATTTGCGGGGCAGGGATCGCAATTCTACTTGTCATTTTATGCACCAGCGTTTGCTCCCGCGATAGCGGATCCTTCCGATCGGGTTTTCTAATCGCAAGCGAGCGGGAAGTGGGTCGCTTAGATATACGTGCGACTTGAGCTGTCAACTTTGCGTTTGTAGATGATCGAGATATGTATGCGTGCACCTCGAGAAGGACTGGTGATGGTCGCAGTGTGTGTGTGTGTGTGTGTATGCAATAAAGCGCTGATATCAAGTCATCGGCACGGCGCAATTAGCCGGATAGGTGATTGGTTGGCCATGTGCCCGAGGCGCGTTCACAGGCTACCTGGTATCGTCCCAAACGGAATGTGCTGCTGTTCAAGGCAGGGTAACTTTGTTGGTTTTACATTTAGCAAACAACTGGTAGCTATCCAGCCTTGCGACAACAGTGCAGGCGGCGGCCTCAGCAAAAGAAACTATACCAAGCATCGACGCACGAAACATGTATGGGGTACATAAGTACATCTTCAGCATGGCGCAATTCATTGGCTGATCCAGGATACTGGGTCTCACAAAAATCTGTACGTATACCAATATTCACCTATCGGGTCGATATTGATGCGGTTCGACGGGCAAGGCGGACATATAAAAAGGAGGTAGGAGAATCACGAGCGCTGAACGTGGGCAAGTGAGGCACGGTCGATGGAGGGCTGGTAAAACTTGTACTTGGATAGGGCTGATGCTGTGCACCCACCATTGCAGATCCTTGAAGAATATGCAATGGAGTCAATCAAGCCATTGCCCTTTTGTGGCTTACGACTTCTCCACTCCTGTGTCACTTGTGTATCTAAACTGAGAGCAGAAGGATAAATTGTCCGTAAGAAATGAGATTGAAGAGCCACTTCGTAATTTCCGCCAGTAATATCATAAGAAACGTAGCATCCATACCGGTAAGCAGATTTGCTCGCGTATTTCAATTTGTTATTGACGTTGGTCCAGATTAAATCATAAATTCATGAAGTCATCAAAGTGCAAAGAAATAGTAGGATATCAAATTGATATCCTGCACCCTTAGTACCTTGGTAAAAGAGATGCAAAAAGAAATGTTCACGTAATTGGTCCTGACGACGAATCTGTGAGTCACACAAGCCCGGCAAAGAGCATTGCAGACAACTCAAGTTTCGGTGGCCACATCCGGTGGAGGTCTGCAAAAATGCAGCCTAACGTATTTGAGACTTGATCCATTTACCCTAGGGATGTCAGCTTATCCTCTATGTTTGGGATGGGTAAAGGGTTTGTGGTGCATACAAGTCTAGTTTGTTCCATAATGATATGTTGGTGTGCCGTACTCTTCTGCTGCTGCACTACTGCTATTCTGGTATGAGGTGTTCGAGAGTTCTGCTGCCTGTTGGGACCCTTGATATGCTACCTGAGTCGGGTCCTCATAATCATTTGCATATGCTACACCTTGTGGTTGGTTCATCGGTGTATAGCTGATGGGCATTTCGGAGCTATTGGGATAGCCATGGTACAGCTGTTGATTAAAATGCGGATATGGAGACTCGAATGTGGACTGAGTGTAACCCGCGAATTGATCACCATAATATGGATAAGAACTGTTTCCAGAAGCTGCCGTATCGTAAGATGCTGCATTCGATGAATTACCACCACTTCCAGAGGTATAGTAACCACCTCCTCCGTTTCTGGAGCTATGGTAACCTCCGCCAGTCGAATTATCACCATTTCCGGAGTCATAGTAAGCTTTGTTAGTCGAACCAAGGGGTGGATGGATGCGATTGTAATCGAGCTCAAATTGAGTTTTAGCGCTTCGAGCAAGTTTTGACACGAACCATACCTTTACATTATGCTCGACAGTGTAGATTTTGGCATAGTTTAGGCGTGAGGCAGAGTCTAGAGTGCCGAATTGCGAGGTATCGGGCTCAACTTTAAGTGGGGCTAATATCATTCCATTTTCCCCTGAGAGGCATACTGGTTTATTTGTCGTAAAAATTATAGCATGATCTTCGGCTTTAACGCCAGGCTTCGTGGTTCCTCTTCCTGAATATGACATGATCGCTCTACATAAGTAATGGTTAGCATATTCTCATAATTAATTATATAACTGTAGAATATAGCTTACAGGCATAAGCTGTGCCCTTTCATTGGATTTACGACTAAGAACCTCCGCACCTTTGATGATTGATTACCTCGAACAGACCATTGAGTCCCCCCAGTTTCTCCCGAGGGTTCGGACCAAATAGTCTTGAAAATCTTAGAAGGATAAGCAGGTTGTTACACGTAATGAATTTAGTGATCATACTTTACCAAATCGAAAGTCCGAGCTTCTGTGTACTTTGTAGCCTTTTTCAAGTTAGAACGTATAATATCAGATCGGGTATTATGCCTCCTACGAGAATCAAAAGACTCCGATTTGGTATGTTCATTAGAAGTCTTTATAGTTGAAGGTTCTGAGTTTCCAATGGTCGCCTGCCCGAAGGCATCTGTAAGCTCTTCAATTGAACCTGGCTTTGTGTGCGTATAATAGGGATTTTCAGCTGTAGGGAAGTCCTCGGTGCTGTGCGAAGAAACCTCAGGGATTTGCTGAGGCACGATCACATCGTAAGTCCTAGGGACGCCTGGGTCCGAGTAAACTGCTTCTTTCCATTCATACTCTGATTTTCCTATTCATAACAACATGTTAATCACTAGCTTAAATGAACTTTCACAGGCATACCTGCAGCGTTCAGCCTTTGCCGATAGTATTTCTGATCTTCTGGAGACCATGCCCAATCACTCCATCCACTATGATCATGGTCCGTTTGGTGCCTTGCCGACTTCACTTTCCCTTTTCCTTTAGATCTTTGATGGGACATTTTGAAAGGAGTGCCATGTTTGAGATTTGCTGGTGGCCCAGCACAGGCTTTATCATTAGTCCATCGTGATGCTTCTGGTATGGTGGAGATGCGGCTCAAGTGCTACGGTAAAGCGGGATGGAGGTGGCCCCACACCCTCATCTACGGGTTTATACCCCAGCTGCATTCATCAGAAATAACACAGGCCAACTGGGTTGAGGCATACCAGAGTGTACGGCAGACGCCATGTTGATAAGCAAACTGGGATTGTTTGTTATGAATTAGCCCCCCCCTCACCTTCATTTAGCGCCAAATTTGTTACGACAGCCACATGAGATTTGTGGAATCGCCCTTGTAAGTTTGTGTCACTGGGGACTGGCCCTCGAGTCCCAAGGTGATCGATCGTCATACATTACGGCAGAGCTCCCCCAGCCTTAATTGCTGTCGAACGATTTTCCACTGGATTTATGTCTACATCCAACACCCAACATAAATGGCAGTGGCTCGAGCGAAAGGAAGGGGATCCTACATGAGTTATGATACCCCACGTGTTCCAGGGGATGAAAAAGTGGCAAAGGCTGGATCCAGGATCAGGAATAGGAATGGGTATGGGAATGGGGATGCGAGTGTAAATGGCTACTGGCTGCAACCTACCTCGAAACAAACTCGATACAATTCAAGCCCCGAAACCACTCCAAACTCACGCCAGAAGTATCGCCGACCTAAGCCTGAACTGAAGCTCGCAAATTCTTCTTTCTCATTGACAGACCGTAGTACAAATTCTAAGCCTAATTCCAACCCGATCAATCGAGTATGTACAATTAAGCCAGGGATTTCTAATTCAAACTCAGAGAGATGCTCACGTATCTGGCCAACAGCAATCCCTGACAATGGCAGTGAGACACTGGATCAATACTATAAGTTGTCATTAAAGCATCCACCCGATGGTGCAGGATCGCCACGTGTAATTCAGCGTATCGATGTTCCGGGCGGAATGAAAACAGACCGTTCAATACCAAAACGTTCTGAGCATAATCTCCAAAATTTTAAACCAGGTCCCAGAATTGCAGACATGGAGAAGGCAATGAGCATGTCTAACCTGCAATTAGCACCTCAGCATGAAGTTTATCCTCGCGTTCTAGAAACGGGTGGGAACATAACTGACAGCGGAGTTTGGTTGACATCCGATGAGCGAGATTGGCAAGAAATGCGGCGGTTACGGCTCGAGAACTGGGAATTTAGGTCTCAGGCACATGAGATGCGTATGACATTGAGGAAGAAACAGATAAATAAATCAAGCGTGGAGGATCGTCTCTTCCAATTGATCAGAAGAAAAGAATTGGGTATCGCTGCTGATGCAAACGAGAATGGAGAAGAAACTCCCAATCTAACGCATTTGATGGAAAAGAACCAGGAGATAAGGGATGAGTACGGACCATTGGAAGATATGTGTCTCGAACTGGAAGATAAACTCACGGAGAAAGAATCTGAACTCACAAGACTGGAGCAAAGATTTGATAAGAAATGGGGAAGGAAGCCGAACAAGAAAGTTGAGAATAATGTAGATGAATTTTCCCAGGACGAGTCATCAAACTCTGAGAGCTCTAGTGATGAGGAGGCAGGAAAGTCTTTTGATCATCCTCTGGTTACACAATTCTTCTTGAAAAAGGGAGAGCTCAACCTTCTCCGAGAGCGTATCGAAGACTTTTGGGAGGAGAAGGTACTGCTAGAGGATATCAAAGAATCTCACAAACGAGTAAATCGGTCCCTGGCACTCGAAGACCAAGCATGGCTGGACGACTTTCCCACTTCTGAAGCAATGCTACAGAAAGACATCAAAGCTCTAAGTGACGAAATTGATCTCATGAGACGAGATCTACAGAATCGAAGGCTAATCAACGACCAAGACGAGGCTATTGACTTTCAAGGTCGTGAGCAAATTGCGTTCATAAACGATGGTCTAGATGTTCAGGACAAAGTCTCAGAGTATGTTAAGTACCCTAATCTACTTCCAAAACCTGGTTACAAGACTGAACTGGTCTATGGAAAGTTTGATACCGACGCTGATTGCACTACGGGCTACATAAATCATTGGCTGCTGGACAAGTTACGAGGATCACCTTTGGAGGTGAATCTGCTGGCAAGTACTTATGAAGGTGAAACAGGCAAGATGACGGATACGTGGGAGACGTCTGTTCTCTCACTCTGGCATGATGATGGAACAAATGCCGGTAAGATACGAGTATACACCACAAGCGTGGCAACAAATGCCCCGATGGGCTCACGGCAGTCTACGGCGTCAAGAACTTCTTTGGGAATTATTTTATCAGTTCGTTAATAAGTTAAAGTATCTCTACATTTCAGATTCTACGGCGCGTGGTGGTCGTGTACGCGATATTCAAGACCTTTTGCCATCTTCAAGAAATATGAGGAAAATACCTTTCACAGCTGAAACGACGCATTTGGCGTTCTTGATACGGCGACCACATTCAACCCCATGCTGAGTGGCTGGAGCGTACCTGGACTAGGGGATACAGGGAGTGTGGGATCCTGGCCTCTTCGCCGAATGTAATTACCACAGGGGACTGTCTCTTCAACAAGAGCCTAAGTGTTGCCCATAGGGCTAGCTTCGCCTTATAGTATATGTGAATAAATTGAGTCTCAAAACTACGCCCAAAAGCACTATGGCATGAAAACATCTGTAATTGAGCTTTCATCTGCAGCTTTTGTATGGGCTGACATCTACTCCAGAGTAGCACATCCCATGATGAAAAGTGTTCCTTCATGTAACATTACAATCGCCCGGCAGTGCCGCTCTCTTACTTGCAGCTGACGGAGCGCTCGCACGAAATACAAGCTTCCATAGTGCAACTATCCAACCCCCAATAGCTTGTGCAACATGCGAGGCTTTTGGGAAGGCGGCGTTAGATTCACGGCATGCCCTTTATGAGTTGGATAGGGTCAGATGGTAAGCTGCTTATTTTGGTGCTTTCCCAAGGCTGAACATGAAGTTCGGAGTTTGTGTTGGTCCGCTTTCTGTGGTAGCAGGCCTGCATTCAGATTTGCAAGCGACTTGTTGGAGATGTTGGACTTCTGGTCTGGAATATCAGGCAACATGTGAAGCTCGGCGAAGTGGCTTAGATATGAATGGTGGTGAGCAAGCGCCAAATATGAAAATGGCTAGTGAGAAGTCGCAACTGTAAATCAATTTGATTTCAATGGTGCTTGGAATGAATTGATTAATAGTGCAACGGGAATACAGACTTTCAGACTCTCCTTTTCTAGTAGTTGCTCTATTTCATCGAATTACTTGACATTGGCTGAGGATTCTCACTTTACAAAAGTACTGCTAGTGATAAGGTGTATATATTATTTATTAAGCGTGCTTCGATATTGTTCAGAGATAAAGACAGAATTGTCACTAACGTAGTAAAGTATTTGAATTACACAAGTTGTCAATTCATTCCGAAATTCTTCCAAAACCACTGTCGTAGCGATGCCACCAATGAACCGTCAACAAACCAAGCTCAGTAGGCAAAAGTTTCCCTTTACCATATTGAAGTCGTGCTCATATGAAGCTATCTCCGTCCGATCGAGTTTTACATACCAACTCGTGGCCCACTAAACAACCCCTTTATTAAGCGAAGATCCACATTTTTGGGGAGCATACCATGGTAGCCAAGCCATCCCAACTTCAATGTAGAAGCCAGACGTTGCCAGAGAATTGGAACAGTTTACTAAAGATGTGTAACCTGCTGCAAGTATTATGCTGAGACAAGATTTATAACACACAAATGGCATTCGGTCCTGCTGAAGCTGCCAAATGTGTTGGGTAATTGAGCCACAACCACAATTTGACTTTTTCCAGCAAGTGGCTTTAAACATCCAAAGATTTTCACGCCTTTGAAGATGTCTGATGAGATCAGATCTAACTGTCTCATATAATACTGCCTTTGAATCACAGTGTCCGACACACCTGATCGCCTGCTTGTGTATTTACGATGGCTTCGGTTTCGAATTGGTCCCACCCCTATGGCGCCTCCACGAAGACGCATGATGTCGGCAAGCTGCAAGCTGTTCGTATCACTAAATGAGATGGGCCAAATATCAAATTTGACATGAGGCTTCGTCCTCAACGGTTGCGCCTATCTTTTCCCCCTCCCTTCCCTTTCCCTTTATGGTCATGTTTGTCGTGCTTCTTCTCATCTGTTCGCGAGCTTCGAGAGGGATGATTTCGCGGTCTTTCGGGACGATCTTCTCGTCTTACAAAAGAGCTACGGCTCAGGGTTGGTAACCAATCATTCTCCACGATTCCAATGTTCAACACTTTCACATAGTGCTCAATTGTATACACCTTGCTATAATTTATTCTCGAGGCATCTCCCAGGTCGCCTTCCGAACCCATTTCCTCTCTCCTCACTTTAATTGGATCTTTGGTCAAGCGTTCGGTTACAACTTGACCGTCTGTAGCAGTATACCAGAATTCATTGGGTGGATAATCGCTTGTGTATATAATAGCATGTTGCGTTGCATCAGGAAGGTTGGGTTTCAAAGTTGCCTGCCCTTGGTAGGTGTGAATTGGACTATTTACAGATGTCGTCAGCATTATGAGAGTATTTTTGTCTGTATTTTGGTCACATACCAGCATATTGAATTACCATAACCTTCTTGGACGATCACAAATCGCCGGATTTCGGTAAACGCCTTTCCGCCATATATTGTATCTACTATTGCCGACGAGTTGCTGAATTGATCCCCGACTGGAAACACTCCTGCTCTAGCGGGTTCTGTCCACAAGACTAGGAATACTCTGCCGGCTTTCCAGAATGACTTCTGTTTCTTTGCACTGACCTCCTTGTATCCTGTCTATATTACTTTAAGTGTCCTCTGTATTTTGAATAGTGAGCCTTACTGGGATTAAGCTTTGTAGCATTGATAGCCCCTGTTGAGGTCTCAGCGGAACTCCACTCTTCTCGTTGGTCCTCTGAACTCGCAGCTAGGGATTTCACATTAGAAAGCTCAAGTGTGGACTAGAGATTAACATACTGATTGTTTGTGGCGTTGAGGAAGCGCCTACGCTCAATCCTTGGAAAGCCTGCAGGGTGTCTTCCACGTAAGATTGATTCTGGTCGCTAGACGAGTAAGGTGGTCTTGAAGTAGAGGAAGAAGATGTAGTTGTCATAGGCATCGTAGAGTACTTAATCGTGGATAGTGAATCTATGGTCGAGCTTGACGACAAAGGTCGTAAAGTTTCGGCGCTAGTTCCCTCATACGAATATTGGCTAGGTTCTGCATAATTCGAATCTACTGTTGTTTCGTTGCCATAGTAGGGCTCCTGGGTATTGCTCTTGGAAGTTTGAGTAGAGGGCTGGTCTGGAGAAGGCAGTGGGGCAGTAGTATAAGCGCTGTCAGATTCCACAGCATATTGCTCTGCATTACTCGACGTTGTAGAATAGTAATTTGAAGAAGTAGCAAGGCTAGTGTCAGGAAACTGTCGTGGAGTAGCTACAGACTGATTTGAGCCTTGGACTTCTTCAAGCGTCCTATAGTCGTACTCTAGTTCCCCATCAGGATTCGTTCGACTTGCGGCCCAACAACCATAATGCTCATCCCAAGCCCATTCCGACCATTCTGTGGACTGGTCAACGGCCTTTCCCTTTTTATGTTTTCCTTTCGGTGCCATACTAGGCTCGGTTTAATGTATGAACAACATGGCGACCTAGTATCGCGAAAGCTTGCAAAAAGATGGATGGGCTCCCCTTCTTCTTATGCCAGTAGCTCATTGCGGAAGTCTAGCATCCTAGAAGAGCCTCAGAACCCAATACTCATTAGCCAAAATAGATGAAGTGCTATGGGCATCAATCACTTCACGGACGTGAGAGGTTGCGCAGCGGGGGGGGGGGGCCGCGCA